>Ga0209514_10000203_pt1 | contig 132137 bp, 119 predicted proteins | sample Subgrocontami58m_FD_187452 | JGI IMG/M metagenome (GOLD analysis project Ga0209514, IMG submission 187452) | Subsurface groundwater microbial communities from S. Glens Falls, New York, USA - GMW37 contaminated, 5.8 m (SPAdes) (version 3) | ecosystem: Environmental > Aquatic > Deep subsurface... | reverse complement strand
CTAAATTGCCGATCTCGGCCTCATCCAACCAGCGACCTTGGATGCACCGTTTGGTTTCCACAAACCCAGTTCATCACATCGGTCCGCGGTAGTCCAGCACTTTTTCCAACAACTCGGAGATGCACCGGAAGTCCAGCGCTCCGCACACAGACCACTGAGTTTTAAGGATTGCTCGCGTTGGGACACCTCGCGGTGGGAAATCACTGATGACGGAATGAACGAATGACTAAAGAAACCCCAATCTTGAATGACCCACCGGCGCGTTAAAGAGCCCTTCTCTTGGGGTTGGTCATTGGTCCTTAATTCGTTCATTCGTCCATTGGTCCTTCGTCATTTCTTAAGGCGCGTTTGTATCTCCCAAACGTCGTCGAAAGATGGCAGATCCTTGGGGACGGGGGAAACCAGGTCAGGCCGAGCCGCGCCTCCGAAAAATTGCGAGTCCGGGCGATCTTGTTTTTGACAGAGTTCATCCGTCGAGGCATCGTTCCCCTATGCGTCCGTGCTTGCTGGCGGTTTGTTTTCTGCTGAATTTTTCTTTTATCCAGGCCGCTGATGTCGCGAAGGATTTCACGCTGCGCGACACGAACCCGCGCTCGAATCGGGCCACCGCAACCGTCTCGCCTCGCGACTATCTGCTCCAGGTTTCGGGTTATTATTTCGGTCACGCTGGCTGAAGTTATTGTCGTGCCCAGTTTGGGTACCTCGAACAAATCCGCAACGAGGTGCGACTCGCGAATCCCGACTGGAATGTCGATATCCTCGGCGTGAATGCGTCTGATCAACTTCCCTATAACAGCCTGATTATCTCGGAGAATACTTTGGCTTGGCTGCAGGACACGCCGCAAGACCACGTTTGGGATCTTTGGGGCGTTAATTTCCGCGACGTCCGGATTTTGGATCCACAAAACCGATTGATCGCAACGTATAATCTGACGGATCATGACCTCGCCGTGTCCACGAACCGCGCGGCTCTCAAAACGCTGTTCCTGGAAGCGGCACAGGCAATCGACTCGGATCACGACGGCTTGCCAGACGATTGGGAAATACTCTACTTCGGAAATCTTTCCTCAGGACCGAACGACGACCCCGACCATGATGGCTTTAGCAATTTCGACGAGTTTGCCTTCGGAACAAATCCAATCAATGCCGGGTCGCACGCGCCGATCTTCTGCCAGCTGAGCTGGCCGCAAAGGCACCCGGAATTCTCTGTGCTGTTCCGGCGGCCTGCAGGCGGCATGATCAATTTTACCGTCGAGGCATCGACTGACCTTGCAACTTGGAGCTCATTCGGAACCCAACTCGCTCCAGCCGGAACTCCGCGAGTTCTCTTCGATCGGACGGGAACGGCGGAGGCGAAGTATTTGCTCGATGCGCCTTATGGCGATTCTTCGCCGCGGTTCATTCGTGTCCGCGCTGTGCCGCGAGGCACGCAATAACCTTGTCCTCGCTGGGCGATCGATATGCCTGGACCCGAGTTAAACACCGCGAGATCACTTCACGATTTTCTGGCCAAGAACCGGCGTTACTTTTTCTTCTTGAGCTTTGTGATTGTTTCTCTTTTCACGCCCGATTTCACCATGACCCTGGTATTCGTAATCCCCATCCAGGTCGTGTACGAATTGTGCGTTTGGAGGAGCGTAGATCGAGCAGATGGGCAATAGGAGTTATCTCGAGAATGGTGCTGCAAGGGGCGTAATCGGAAATGGAGGGCGATCCAGCAACTTTAAACAATCTGCGGAAATGCCTTTTCCGGATCGATCCCGAGGTCTTTCATCGCGTGCGCCACGACCGATTTCTCCAACGCGCCCTTCTTCTGCAGCGCGTAAAGCGTGGCGATGACCGTGAACTCGGCATTCACCTCGAAGAAACGCCGCAACCGATCGCGCGTATCGCTCCGCCCAAACCCGTCCGTTCCTAAGGTCGTCAAGCCGCCCGGGACCCACGGCGCAATTTGATCCGGCACCAGCTTCATGTAATCGGAAACAGCCACGAACGGACCGGGTTGGTTCTCGAGAACGGTTTCCACGTATGATTTCCGCGGAGCCGCCGTCGGATGAAGCATGTTCCAACGCTGCGTGCGAAGCGCGTCCGTGCGGAGCAGCTTGTAGCTCGTGGCGCTCCAGACATCGGCCGACACGCCGTACCGTTCCGCGAGGATCTCCTGCGCTTTCAACGCTTCCGTCATGATCGGTCCGCTGCCGAGGATTTGGGCCTTGTGCTTCAGTCCAGAGACGCCCGTTTTGAATTTGTAGAGACCTTTTAAGATGCCTTCAGCCGCGTTCTCCGGCATGGCTGGCATCGGGTAATTTTCGTTATACAACGTGAGGTAATAGAAAATCTCCTCGCCTTCCGCGTACATGCGTTTGATTCCATCCGCGATGATGACCGCGATTTCGTAGGAAAAGGCAGGATCGTAGGCCATGAGCGTCGGCACGGTGCTCGCCATCAGATGGCTGTGGCCATCCTGGTGTTGCAGTCCTTCGCCTGCGAGTGACGTCCGGCCGGCTGTTGCGCCGAGCAGAAAACCTTTCGCTTTGATATCGCCCGCCAGCCAAATCAAATCTCCGATCCGCTGAAACCCGAACATGGAATAATAAATAAAGAACGGGATCATCTGAACGGCGTGGTTAGCGTAGGCCGTCCCAGCCGCAATGAACGAAGACATCGCCCCAGCCTCGGTGATGCCTTCCTCGAGAATCTGCCCGTCCTTCGCTTCGTGGTAATAAAGCAGCGAAGCGCGATCCACCGGTTCGTACAGCTGCCCTTTCTGCGAATAAATCCCAATCTGCCGGAACAACGCGTCCATCCCAAACGTTCGCGCCTCGTCTGGAATTATCGGAACAATGCGGCGGCCGATATCTTTGTTCTTGAGCAAATTCCCAAGCAACCGCACGAACGCCATTGTCGTGGACAATTCGAACCGGCCTGACCCTTTGAAGAACTCGCTGTATTCGCTGAGTTCCGGCGCGGGCAACGCTTTGGACCTAACCGTGCGTTGCGGCAGAAATCCGCCGAGAGCTTTCCGGCGCTCCAGCAGATACTTGATCTCAGAACTCTCGTTGGGCGGCCGGTAAAACGGAGTGTCCGCAACCTCGTCATCAGCGATCGGAATGCCGAAGCGAGTGCGAAATTCCCGGAGCTCTTTTTCATTCAGCTTTTTCTGCTGATGCGTGATGTTCCGGCCTTCGCCCGCCTCGCCCAGGCCATATCCTTTAACTGTCTTGGCAAGGATGACAGTGGGCTGGCCTTGGTGCCGCACCGCCGCTTGATACGCGGCGAAAACCTTTTTGGCGTCGTGCCCGCCGCGCAACAGCTTCCGCAATTGATCGTCGGTGAGATGATTGACGCGCGCCAACAGCTCCGGGTATTTGCCGAAAAAATGTCTCCGAATGTAGCTGCCCGGCTCGACCGAATACTTCTGGTAATCGCCGTCGACCGCTTCTTCCATTCTTTTAAGGAGAAGGCCGTCGTGGTCGGCTTTCAACAGCGGGTCCCAATCAGATCCCCAGACGACTTTAATGACGTTCCAGCCGGCGCCGCGAAAGAGCGCTTCGAGTTCCTGAATGATCTTGCCGTTGCCGCGGACCGGCCCGTCGAGCCGTTGCAGATTGCAATTGACCACCCAAACCAAATTGTCGAGCTGCTCCCGCGAAGCCAGCGTGAGCGACCCAAGCGATTCCGGTTCGTCGCTCTCGCCATCGCCAATGAAACACCAAACTTTGGATTCTTCTCCGGAAAGAAAACCACGGGCGCGGAGATAACGGCTGAAACGCGCCTGATAAATCGACATGATCGGGCCCAAGCCCATCGAGACGGTCGGGAACTGCCAGAACTCAGGCATCAAATACGGATGCGGGTAGGAACTCAACCCGCCCCCTTCCGCGAGTTCCTGGCGGAAATTGTGCAGATGCTGGGCATCCAACCGGCCTTCCAGAAAGGCCCGCGCATAATTGCCGGGCGTGGCGTGTCCCTGGAAATAAACAATGTCAGCCGGGCGCGGACCGTCGCTGCCATGGAAAAAATGATTGAACCCCACTTCGTAAAGCGTGGCGCACGAAGCGAAGGTCGAGATATGTCCGCCAATGCCGCTGTGCTTTCGGTTGGCATTGACCACCATCGCCATCGCGTTCCAACGGATGTAACTTTTGATCCGGCGCTCGATTTCCCGATCGCCCGGGTAAGCCGGTTCTTTTTCCGCGAGGATGCTGTTCGTGTAAGGGGTGCTGACGGTGGGCGGCACGCGAATGCCGGCGTTCCGGAGGCGTTCGACAATGTTGCCGAGGAATTGAGCCGCCTTTTCAGGCTCCTGATGCCGGAGGATGTACTCGAGCAGAAATTCGAGCGAATCGAACCATTTTTGAGTTTCTTCACCGGAACCATTGCCGGATGGAAAAGGCCCAGCCTGGCGGGTCCTTCCATTCAGATCGATTTTCGTTTGCTCTTTATTTTTGGTTCTCATTTTGGCAGCTCGTCGCGATAAAAAAACAGGTAGAGAACATACAATAGAATGACCGGGGCACAATGAAATACATCGATGCAACCTTCGCTAGGCCGGAAGAAAATCTAGCTTGTGACGAGGCGCTGCTCGATTGCGCGGAAGAACAGGGCGGGCCGGAGGTGCTCCGGTTTTGGGAATCCCCAATGGATTTCGTTGTGCTCGGTTATGGCAACAAAGCGGAGAAAGAAATCGAACTCTCAGCCTGCCGCCGGGAGGGCATTCCAGTTCTGCGCCGAAGCAGTGGCGGGGGCGCGGTGCTGCAAGGGCCCGGCGTTCTGAATTACGCCTTGGTGCTCGGCATCCATAACGCCTGGCCGGTCGAGTCGATCAGCGCAGCCAATCGTTTCATCATGGAACGGCATCGCGCCGCGTTGGAAGCGCTTTTGAATGCCGGCCAAAAAATCACCGTGCAAGGGCACACGGACCTCACGCTGGGGGACAAAAAATTTTCAGGAAATGCGCAACGCCGCAAACGGGAGTTCCTGTTATTTCACGGGACGGTGCTCCACAAGTTCGATCTTTCCAAGATGCGGTATTTGCGGATGCCAAGCAGGCAGCCGGATTATCGCCAGGGCCGGGGGCACGAAGAATTCGTCCAAAACTTTCCTAAAGCGAGCCAAGAGATTCGCGACGCGTTGCGCCGCTCCTGGCCCGCTCAGGAAACGCTCGATGGCGCGCCGATTCACGCGATCGAACGGCTCATTCGGGAGAAGTACGGCCGCCCCGAGTGGAACTTGAGAAGCTGAGGTTCATGAAAAAAAAGGCGGAAACGACGGCACAACCTTTCCCATCGTTTCCGCCACGATGATCGCAGGAGGAACAAGCGATCAATCATCTGACGTCACCTCCGGCGTCGGATCACCCTGCTTCGGGTGGAAAATTCATTACGGGTTCGCGATCTGGCTGAGATGCTCTTCCGGAATCGCCCGGCGCACCTTGGCCACAAAGGTTTCGTGCTTTTCGCGGGCGAGACGAATCAAATCGTCGGTCGACCCATTCGCCGCTTCCACGAGCATTTCCGGCTTTACCCAAGGCTGCGTTGGGATATCGGACCCGTTCCGCAAATAACAGCGTTGTTCGATAATCAGAAGCCGCTTCGAACCGTTGAGGAAGGCCGTGGTTTGGGCCAAGACGGAATAGGTGCTTTCGGCCGGACTCGCGTCTTCGAGCGCTCCAGTTTCGCATTTTCCAATTTCGCTTTCACATTCGAATAGAGTGGTCATGGCAAGCTCTCCCTCCAGGGTTGTTACTGTAACTGCCGCAAGGTGATTCAACTTGCGGACGTGAGGAGTCCTCACTTCTCCGCGCCTGCATCTTTAGCTGCTCAGATCGCAACGCGTGTCCGAATCAAAGCTCAGCGATCAGCGCTCCACAATCAGGCAGTTACATGTTTGTGTCACCCGTGAATTTTCCTAAGTGCAAGTCAGGAAAACCCCGAGCTCCCTTTCAGGCGACGAGACGCCAAAATGACCGGCGACCAGAGCCATGCCATAGCTGAAAACGCAAGTTTTCACAGGGAGACCCCGTTGCATGCCTCTGAACTCTCACGAGTTCGGCTACAGTAGACTCACCACGGTCCCCCGGGAGTTTCGCTTCCCGCTGCCACTTCTTGGCCGCTGGCGATGTCTTCAGCTCCGGCGCGCTCAAAAATTTCCCTCGCCAGCTCGAGCTCAGCTGGCGTCTCGCAGTGCACCGAAATTAAAATGTTCCCTGTTTGGATCCGCCCCTGATACCGCTTTGCTTCGCGCTCCGGAATGCCAAAACCAATCAATGCGCCAGCGATGCCGCCGATCACAGCGCCGGCCGCCGCGCCGCTGAGCGCGCTCATCAAAGGCCCAGCCGCGACAAGCAGCCCGAAGCCCGGCGCCGCGAGCGCCCCGAGGCCCGCGAGCAAGCCGAATGCGCCGCCGACAACCCCGCCTGTGCCCGCGCCGGCCGCAATTCCTTCCGGAGCTTTGGTGTGGTGTTCGTGCGCGAAGTGTTTCGAACCTGCCTGGTCCGGAAACAGCACGGAAATGTCATCGTAGGAAAACCCGGCCTGTTTGAGTTCGGCCACGATGTTTTCAGCCTGAAGCGGGCTGGTCGCAATGGAGAAAAGGGCTTTGGACATATGCGAGTGGCCGCGCAGCCGGCGAAGCTTATTTCCCGCCGACCGCGATCTCGTTCCCGTATTCGCCGCGGCCAATCAGCTCGTCCAGCTTTCGGGTGAGCGCTTCCTTCAGTGCCATCGACGGGACCTGTCCGCGTACGATCAGCTTTTGTTTTTGTTTATCCAAAGTGATGGCCAAATTTGTGACGGACGAAAATCTCGAATCGGCGCGCAACTCCGCCCGCAGGCGATTGGCCAATGCCGACGGCTCCAACCGCGGGCTCTGAGATGTTTCCGGCGTGGAAGGTTCCAAACCCATCTGCTCCCAATATGCGCCGGCGCCATGATAGCGATAAACTTTCGCTCCCCATGCTGGGTTCGAAAGATCGGGCCAGTGGTTCGTGTCAAAACTGGGCGCGCCCAAAAGCTTCTCGCGATCCGCGTGCAGGAGCAGCTCTCCGCGATCGGTCTGGGTTAGAACCATCGTGGGCACGGCAATGAGTTTCTCGCCAATCCCAAGAAATCCCCCCACCGACAAAATCGCATACGCCGCGCGCCCGGACTCGAGCTCGATGACAATGTCTTTGATTTCGCCGAGCTTCTCCGATTTCTCGTTCCGGACCTCCATCCCGATTAAATTGCTGGCGCGGCGCATCCGCGGAACGAGCGATTTATTCGGATCCACGCTGCGCATTCCAACCGAGGCGCCGGGTTTCGGCTCCTCCGTTCGCTCAGCTGCTGCGGAATTCAATGCCGCCGAGTGATCGATTTTGTGAGTGCTCGCGCCCCAAGGTCCGATGAAAGTGGTCGCTGGGCTGTTGCTTTCCAGAGCGGGCGCCGCCTCAAACTTCTTCTTTTCCACCGCCAACAACAGGAAATCATTCCCAGGGTTTTTCGAAAACGCGCTCAGCGGCACTGGAATAATTTTTTGTCCGACACCCAGGACGCCGCCCGAAGCAACCGCGGCATAGACAATCTGGCCGGATTCCGGAACGAATCCCAAGTCCTGGATGGTCCCGAGCTTTTCGCCTTGAGGATTGCGCACTTCCATTCCGATCAACAGGCTCGCTTTGTCGACGAGCGGAGCGGGCGCATTTTTTTTCGCCGCGATGGAACCGCTCGCTTCGTTCGGCTCGGGAATTTGGGACAACCCGGTCCAACTTGCGGCCAGGGCGCAAATCGCCACTGTTTTCCACGGTGCGTTCATGATTGCTGGAACGGCTCAAACAAACGTTTGATTCGGGCAACCGGACAACCGCCGCCAAATTTTGCGGCAATAATGCCGGGCGCGTTCGAGTCCAGCCGCTGGCATCGGCCCCGGCGCCTCAGGCGAAGGGCGAAGGATGCTGTGATGGATCGGGATTTCCCACCGGGCGGTCTTCTGCTCCGCGAAGGCGATCTCGATCCGAACTGGTTTAGCCTGCTTGTTCATAAATCCTCCCTTAGGAACTGTGCGACAATTGAAGCGCCGGCTGCAAAGACGGACCGGCTTCAATGCGGCGGGTGAACGCGCGCGCCTTTTTCAAAAGCGCGTACTGAGCTTCCAATAAAAATTGCGTGCTGCGCGGAAGCCCGGCCTTTTTCAGCGCCTCCTGATACTGGGCCAGCGCTGCGTCCTGCTGCTGCAGGCACGCCTGCAACAAGAGCGGTTCCGGATAACTGGAAAACGGAGGCCCAGCCAGCTCGGTCGCCCGGTCAGCGCCCTCCGGTTGACCGTTGGCCGCCGAAATGAAACCGCGTGAATGATCCGCCAACTCGGCGGCGAAGCGATGCTGCTGTTGCGCCCAGGCCCGCAACTGTTGAATCCATTGCGGGCTGCTCACCGCCGCGGCCACTGCTCGGAACGTCAATTCTCGTCTCCGGCAGTTTTCAATCAGCTGCTGCAAGGCCAGCAATGTTTCAGGGTCTCTGCTCATATTTCGGCCAATGATCTGATGTTTCCTGACGAGGACATCATCAAAGAACCGGGGGGCCTTTTCAATCGGGCTAGGGCCGGTTTTTCCCTCAATGGAATTCATCACCGGTTCAGTCAGGGAAATGACGACCAAAAAAAAACGGCCGGTGTTTCCGGCCGTGGCAAGTCCCCGCCCTGCAATCAGGCTTCTTCCTCCTCTTCTTCCTCTTCCTCCACCTTCGCATTCTGTTTGCCCGCGGTCGCTTTTTTGCCGCTGGCGCTTGCCGTCTCCGATTCTTCCTCGGTTTCCGATTCTTCCTCGGCCTCGACATTGATGCACTCGACCGCGATGTCCGTCAGTTGTTCGTCCGTGTCCTTTTCCTCGTCTAATGTCTCCTGCAGCAGTTCGGCGTCCTCTTCAAACCCGAGCTGTTCGGCATAGGTGCGCACACAACCGTACCCGGCGATTTCGTAATGCTCGACTTTTTGAGCCGCCGAAATCAAGCCGGCATCGAGCACGCTTTCGTGGACATTTTCCGCGAGGAATTCCTTCCCTTCCTCGATGAGCCCTTCCATCGCTTTGCACCTTTTTCCTTTCGGCTTTTCACCGAGACGCTCGAAGATTTGTTCCAGACGGTCGACGTGTTCTTCCGTCATTTGCAAGTGATCTTCGAAGGCATCTTTGAGCTCGGTCGACGAGGCTGCCTTCGCCATCTTGGGCAGGGCTTTCAGCAGCTGGTTTTCAGCGTCGTAAAGGTCGCGTAGTTCTTCCAAATACAGATCCTGCAGGCTTGTCAATTTCATGGTTCTGCTCCTTTGTTGTTCATGTTCTCCGACGTTGATTTTTGTGTCACGGAAGATTGGGGTAGAGGCGCGCTCAATTCAATCGGGGTCGCGCCCCAAAACGAGCGAGGAAAAACCCTCAGTCACGCGCCAGTTGCGAGTTATTGGCCCAGACCATGATCTTGTTCCGGCCTTGCTGGCGCTGTAAAAACTTCGCCAGATCATCGAGCGTGTTTCGTGGAATGGCGCGGCACGGCTTTCAATCTTTGGGAACGATGAGCGATCCTGCGCTGAATCTCAATGATGAGCCCCGGCCAGTTGATATTTCGCAGCGCGTTCGAGCGACTGCTGTGCTTCCTCATCAGTCACCGGCGAAAAATCCCGATACCACAAACCCGCCGCCATGAAGGGATCAGGCATCCGGCCGCAAATCAATTCGTCGACTTCGGAACGAATTTCCTGGCATGCCTCCGGCGCCGCCACCGGCACCGCAAGGATGATCCGAGCGGGATGTTGCTGACGGATTGCTGAAATGGCCGCGCGCATGTTCGATCCCGCCGCCAGCCCATCATCCACCAGCACCACTGTTTTCCCTCGAACCACGTGTCCCGGCCGGTCTCCGCGATAAAGCCGTTCTTCATGCCGCAACTGGGCCTCGGCCCTTTCCGTGGCTGTGTCAATCACATGCTGGCTAATGCCAAATGCCCGCACCACCGATTGGTTGAGCGTTCGGACCGAACCAGTGGCGATTGCGCCCATGGCCAGGTCCCCATGGCCAGGCAAACTGAGTTTGCGGACCAAAAAAATGTCGAGTGGAGCTTCCAGGATCCGGGAGATTTCAAGGCCGACCGGCACCCCACCCCGCGGCAGCGCCAACACGAGCACATCCGCGCCCTGGACATGCTCGACCAATTTCTGGCCGAGAAATTTCCCTGCCTCACTGCGGTTTTTGAAACGTTTTTCCATTAAACCACAATGGGTTTCGAAGCCTCCTTGTTCAATTAGGGAGAAACCGGATTTTTTGGTGGTCAAATGCCCGCACGCGCATCAGGCCAAGTGTTTTCAGCAAATCTCATTTTTGTGGATCGGGCGCCGTTTGGTTGTCCACTCTCGAGTGCGGGCGGGTCATAGCAGCTAAAGCCTGAACGCCAGACGGAGTTCGAGCGCCCAAATGAGAATTGCTGAACTGTTTGGCCAGCCCTTGACGCGAAAAAAACCGTCCCTACAGTCCAGGTGTGGCCTCCATCAAAGCTCTCCTTATTTCCGGCGCCGTCCCATTCCTGGTTGTTTTGGCTTCCGCGGGGCCGGTCGAGCTGGCGCGGATTCCCGATGAAGGCATTCAACCACAGGTTGTCGTCGATTCCAAAGGCGAGGCACATCTGCTCTTTCTCAAAGGCAATCCGCAATCCGCAGACGTGTATTACGCGCGACTGGACCGTTCTGGCCAGCCTGCCAGCCCCGTGATCCGGGTGAATCATTTCCCCGGCAGCGCCATCGCCATCGGGACGATCCGCGGGCCGCAAATGGCGTTGGGAAAAAACGATCGCGTTCACGTCGTCTGGAACGGCAGCAACCACGCCCCGCCCGCGCCCCATAAAGGTCCGCCGCTTCTTTACACGCGATTCGATGCGACCGGCTCGAAATTCGAAATCGAAAAAGACGTGATCACTGAAGCGGCGGGGTTGGACGGCGGAAGCTCAGTGGCCGCTGATCCCGACGGAACTGTTTATGTCGTTTGGCACGCGCACCAATCTGGCAAAGCCGAGAACGAAGCTGGCCGCGCCGTGTTCGTCGCCCGATCGAATGACGAAGGAGCGCACTTCGCGAAGGAAAAACGGGCGGACACCCAGGGCGCCGGCGTGTGCGGCTGTTGCGGCTTGCGCGCTTTCGCCAGCCGCGGCGGGTTCGTATCGATTTTGTACCGGCAAGCGGTTGATATCATCCGTCGCGACGAGCGCTGGCTCGTGTCCCGCGATGGCGCGAAAACCTTTCGATCCGTGTTGAATCATCCGTGGGAAACCGGCGCCTGTCCGATGTCCAGCGCCAGCTTTGCGGAGACAGGCAGATACGTTCTGGGCGCGTGGGAAAGTCACGACCAAATCTATTTCGCATCTTTGGATCGGTCCTCCTTGAACACGACCGTGCCAATCGCCGCTCCAGGAGCTTCTGACAAACGGAAGCACCCTGCCCTCGCGATTAATCAGAAAGGCGACGTGCTCCTCGCCTGGACGGAAGGCACCGGCTGGCAGAAAGGCGGCGCGGTGGCATGGCAGGTTTTTGACCAGAATGGCCAGCCGACAGCAGAACACGGCCGGAAGGAAGGAGTGCCCGTTTGGAGTCTCGTCGCTGCTTACGCAAATCCAGCGGGAGATTTTGTGATCCTCTACTAAAAGGAGCGCTCGGAACGCGGGCCTTCACCCTGCCGAGCGGGAGTACCCACAGGAGCATTCGCAGCAGGCAGAGAAATTACTTTCGGGCGCTATTCTTTTCCAGCGGCTTGACCGTCTCTAACAATCGCTCGACAAGTCGATCGACCGTCATGCCTTCCGCTTCAGCTCGATAATTCAAAAGAATCCGGTGGCGCAGCGTCGGGTAGGCCAAAGAGTGGATGTCCTCCGGCGTCACATGCGCCCTGCCCCGCAAGAGCGCCCGCGCTTTCGCTCCCAAAACCAGATACTGCGACGCGCGCAACCCCGCCCCCCACGTCACCCATTCGCGCACGAAATCGGGCCCGGCCTTTTGCTGTGGCCGCGACCCCGCGGCTAATCGGACAGCATAGCGAATTAAGTCCTCCGCAATCGGGACCTTCCGCACAACTCCATGAAACCTCAAAATGTCCTCCGCATTGAAGACCGGTTGAATCGTCTCCGCCGCCCGCGCCGTCGTTTGCTGAACCACCGCCACTTCTTCTTCCTCCGGCAAATAATCGATCACCACGTTAAACATAAAACGATCCAGTTGCGCTTCCGGCAGCGGATACGTTCCTTCCATTTCAATCGGGTTCTGCGTGGCCAAGACAAAGAACGGCTCCGGCAAAACGTGCCTGATCCCAGCGGCCGTGATCTGGTGCTCTTGCATCGCTTCCAACAGCGCCGCTTGGGTCTTCGGCGGCGTGCGGTTGATTTCGTCCGCCAAAATGATGTTCGCGAACACCGGCCCCGGCACGAACACCATCTTCCTGCCCTCGCCAGTGTCTTGCAGAATTTCGGTGCCGGTGATGTCCGCCGGCATCAGGTCCGGCGTGAATTGGATCCGTTGGAATTTCAGATGAAAGATCTGCGCGATCGATTTCACCAAAAGCGTCTTGGCCAAACCCGGCGCGCCCGTGATCAGGCAATGGCCGCCGGCGAACAGGGCGATCAAGATTTGTTCGACCACATCCTTCTGGCCGACGATCGCTTTGCTGAGCTCGGCGGATATCCGCGTGCGGCCTTGCAGCACCTGCTCGACGAGCGCCTGTTCTTCAGCGGTGGTGGCAGCGCCAGGATTGGAAGGGGTCGAAGTGTTCATCAGTGGGTCATCGAGTAAAAGACAATGTTGATTCCGAGCGGGTAAGCTTTCTTCTCCGAAAATTCCCGAAAATAATATTCGTTGTCGCCTTCGCGTTCCCAGCCATCTCCGTTATCGGTGTTGTGGCAGACCATCACCATGATCCGGCGCTTGTCGTCGAAAATCGCGCGGAAGTGAACTTCCTGGGCATCCTCGCGTTCCCAGGTAATCCCGCCGTTATACTGGCTTTGCGTGCCGAGCCAAACATTCGGACATTGCAGTTCCTCTTTCGTCGCGACTTTGATGTCGAACACGCAGTGAAAGAGCGGATGGCTCAATGGCACCTCCTCGAGATCGCGATCGGGAAAAACGCGTCTGATCTCGCGATAAAAATTCCACCATTCGCGCTCGCCCCAAAAATCGTCCACCATCAGAAAACCGCCGTTCAGCAAATAACGTCGCAGAATCCCGACCTCGCTGTCGCTGAATCTTAAGTCGCCCGGTTCCACGATGTAAATCCATGGGTAATCAAACAGGCGCGGATCGGTCAGTTCGAGAATGACGCCTTTGGGCTGAACTTTCAAACTGGTCAACTGCTGCAAACGAAATGAAAAATTCGCGTCACTGTCGGGCCAATCCGTGGTCCACTTTCGCCGGTAACCATTTGAATCGTACTGAATCCGCACGAACGTGAACAGGTCTCGCGGCAGTTCTTTGTCGATTTCCCAGTCTGGCAAATTCGAAAGGTCCGGTGGCGCTGAACGCCAGCCGCGGTACTGCGCCAGGCTGATGACTCCGGCCAAAGTTAATCCAGCGACGACCGCCCATGTTTTCCTGAGAATCATTCGAATGCCGCGGGCGCCGCCGCGCTTCCATCCGCTCGCGCCTCCTTTGCGTGCAGCTCGAGCAGCAAGGCATGCGCTTTGCGGAACCGCGGCGCCATTTCCAAAGCGTCAATCAGATGCCGCTTCGCTCGATTGTCATCCTTGCCGTGAAACAGTTCAGCCAAACGAAAATGTATCTCAGCCGGATCGGGAGGGTCGAGCTTCAAGAGCGTCTCATAATTGACGATGGCTTTCTCGGCCTGCCCCAAATGATCCGCTGCCATAGCTCGGTACCGGTGGCATGCGGGCAAAAGCGGGTTCACCGCCGCCAGGCGCTCCGCGTTTTCGAGCGTGCCAGCCCAATCCTTTTCCGCGGCGCATAATTCCGCCAATCGCAAATACGCCTCCACCACATCGTCGCTGCGCCGCGCCAGCTCGCTTAAAACCTTTTTCTCTTCGGCCAGCTCGCCCTTGGCCCGATGGACCGCCGCCAGCATGGCATACGCGCTGTCCGGGCCGGCATAGCCGGGAAACAGCTCGATCAATTTCTGCAACGAAGGCTTCGCTTCATCCCATTTCTTCTGCTCGATCGCGTCCGCCGCGGCTTGAGACAATTTATAGAAATTCGGTTTCTTGCCGGACTCCTCTGCGATTTTCGCCTGCTGATTTGGTTTGTTCGTTTGCACGTCCGGAGCCGGCACTTTGAACGGGAGACTATTCGCGATCGATTTGAACAGGTTCCCGTGCTTTTCTCCCGGCTTGGCCCAATCCAACCCCGGCGCCAGTTTCTCCGCCTTTTCGCGAGCGAATGCGGTGAACTGCTTTTGCAGCTCATCCAGCGGCGCCGTCCGCTTGGCCAGCGCGGTGTTCATCGGTTCGCCCTGCTTCAGGTCGAGCAACACTTTCTTCAACGCATCGAGCCCGAAGCGTTGAACCAGGAATTCAACCACCAGCGACGATTCGAAATAAGCGAATTGAAGGTCCGCTCCGGAGTGCGCGTTTAAAAATGCCGCGCTTAACTCTCCGACCGGCGTGACTTTGCCCTCGAGTATTCGTTCTCGATAATCCGGCGACATGCTTTGGCCCCAGGATGGGTTGGCTTGCCGCTCTTCGTAAACGGAGATCCCTTCGCTCAGCCAGCGCGGCATTTTGTTTTCCGTCATCGTGAGCGTCACCACATGACAGAACTCGTGCCACAGGACCGCTTGCCAGTTGGCCGGATGCCCCGGCGTGGCAGCGGGACTGTTCGCCGTCACAACCCGTCCGAAGCAAACGCCGAGGAAGCCCGGATTGTCCGGCATCCCGAAGGTGCGCACGCCAAAGTCTTTTTGGTCGGCAAACATTTCGACAATGGTCGGTTCTTTTAAGGCAATGCCGTATTTCGCGGTGAGATTTGTCTTCGCCCGGGTCAGCAGTTCGAGCGCGTCACTCCCATAAATCGGCGCTTCCATTGCGCTCATCCGCAGAACGAAATCCGCGTTCGTGAGCGTCTGAAATTTGTCGAGCGAATCGTGCAGCGTGACCAAATTAAACGCCGTCACATCGTAGTTGTCGCTGTCGTGAACCTCTTGCGCGAGCTTCCAGCCCTCCGTCTCTTCGCCCAATCGCAAGAGGTCCTCCGCCAGCTGGATCTTTGCGGGAAGGAATTTTTGATCAAAAGCCAGCGCCTTCCGCTGGTGCGCAGCCCCTTCTTGGAACCGGTATTTCTGGGAAAGCTTTTTGCCAATCAGAAAATCGACGCGCGGATTGCTGTCCCAGTATTTCAAAGCGGTTTCGCGGTCCTTCTCCTCCTCCGCCACGTTTCCGCGCAGGTGATCAAGAATGCTACGGTAACTCCAAGCCTCGGGAAGCCAAGGGTTGACCGAAAGAATCTTTTTCAGGGTGGCGGCGGCTTCATCGTATTGTTCCGCGTCGATCTGGTGCTCCACCATTAATTGCAAGCTCGGCAAATGCTGCGGGTTGAACGAAAGCGCCTTTTGCAATGCCTTCAGCATTTCCTCGCGATCGCTCGCGTCGAACGCTGCGGCCAATCCATAATGGAAATCCGGGTCCTTCGGAAAATGCTCTAAGGCCGCCCGGAATGATTTTGCCGCCAGATCATAATCGTGTTTCTCGAGCGCCAACTGCCCAATCGCCGCGTAAGCATCACGGCAGCCTGGGTCAGCCTTCTTCGCCGGATCGAAAACTTGATCGAGCACCGCCTTCGGATCGAGGCCCAACAGCAGAGCCGCCTCGCCCAGCACGACCCGAACACATGGGTCGCGATAAGCCCACGAGCGGGAGCTGCCCAGCGAATTGATCTCTTCCAGCAGGCGGTCCGCTTCCTCGCGGTTGCCGTTGGCCAGAAAAACATCGCGAGCGAGCAAGCGGAGCCGCAAATTGCCGCGATACCGCCGCAGATAATCTTTGATCCCAGTTTCGGCTTCGGGATAACGGCCGAGCGTCATCAGGCAGCGCACCGACCAGATTGGCCATTCGTCCCGATAGCGTTCCTCTTTCAAGCCGGTTTCAGCGAGACGCAAACACGCTTCGTACTCGCCGCGTTGAAAAAGCGCTTCCGCTTTTTCCAGAGCCGTTTCAGCTCGAACCGCCGGAATGAATAAAAGAAGGCCCAAGCAAAAGAAAGAAATGGCGCTGGGCAGTTTCAGGCTCACTTCAGAGTAGATACGCCAACCGGCAAAGCTTGTCCAACGCGTTCCCAGCGATTCTCGTTTTGGTCAGCGGGCAAGGCTCGGTGTCCACCCTTCAGGGCGCCATTGAGGCAAAGACATATCGAGGAGAGATTCCTGTCGGCGCGTTCAGGACTTTTCCAGCTCCCGTGGGACCGGACGATTGGGAGATTGGCCTCAGTGGAGAATTGGAAAATCGTGCGGATGCCGAATCAATTCCGCATCCAAATCCAGATAAAACTCCAAGCGGCGGTCCGTCTCCGCATCGTCGATGGAACGCGCCATCAAAATATACGTGGCGTAATGGTTGCCCTCCGATTCAACCAGGCCGGCGTAGAATTGCGCGAGTTCAGGGTCAGTCATTTCGAGCGCCTTCGCCAGAATTTGGAATTTCTCACAACTGCGTCCTTCGATGAAGGCGCAGCAAAGCAAGTGATCGATCACTTGCGCTCGCTGGCCCGGCCGGACGGAGCGCATCAGCCCGGAAATCCAGGGGCTCGGATACGGTTGAGTAAACGGGATGCCCCGCCGCTTCAACAAATGGAGCACGAGCTGGAAATGCTGGAGTTCCTCGATGGCGATGGCATTGAGCTCCTCGACCCGTTCATAAAGATCGCGGTATTTCTCCAAATTGATGGCGGAAGTCGCCGCCTTGCGTTCGAGGTGCGCATGGTCAACGAGCACGAGCGGCAGCCGTTGCAAAGCCCGGGGCAGCCAATCAGAGGCTATTTTTTCGCGAAACAAAAGCATCGGAACAATTCAAAACGGCGGATTCCGAATGTCGAATTCGGAATCTGCAGAGAGGCGCGAGCTGAAGCAAGATTCAAAACCTCACCTCCCTGAAACCGGCTCGGCCCCGACCCAAACTCTGACGCACCTGCATCAGGATTTGGCCTGCCAAAACTGTGACGCACCTGCATCAGGATTTGGTCTGCCAAAACGGTGATGCACCTGCATCAGGATTTGGCAATCAGTCTCCTGCCCGAGCTGGTTCCTCCCAAACCTGGTCTAATGTCGGGTTCCCGCTGTCATCCACTGCGTTTTTTCCGACTGCATACAACAAAAAACCTCTCGCAGTCCGTCGATACTTGAGCGGTTTGCCGTTCCAGAAATCGATTGGCACGGCATCGAGAATTTCAGGCGTTAATTCATCCAGCCGTTCGGGGAGATTTCCTTTTCGCAACAAGAACCGTTTCAAACCGACCGCAGTGAGCGCGAGCTGGCGGCAGGTTTCGATTTCCACCGCCTTCACGATCGCAGCGCTGGCATTCGGCAGACAATAGACGGTCAACAGATGCCGCGGCAAAATCTCACGACGGGACCGGGCTAGATCGCTGTCTGCTTGCAGGAGACGGCTTTTTTCTTTTTCGAATGACTGCATCCGATCGAGCGAACGCAACGTTTCGATGTATTCCTGATGGATTCTGCAGAAGAACAGTTCGTCGCGACGCGACCAGATCGTCTTCCAGGCTGGAATTAAAACGTAATTCTGCCACGAAACTTTGAAGCCGCCGCTGGCAATCGCGCTCAGCGACGCACTGTTTCCTTTTCGCCAATCCGCCGCGACCTGCCCGCCGATCGCGCGTTCGATTTCCATCGTTTTTGACAGTTCAAGGAAACGCGGACGCCCTCCTAGCTCGTGCTGCAATTGGGCCAATTGCGCATCCGTCCACCCGGGCGCTTGCAAAGCTTGCCAGAGCGCATCGACCGCGAGCCTGAGCACGGCCAAGCGAACCATTTGGTTCACCAGCAGATACCCTTCGCGATAAACCTGGCTCAGCCGGAACAGAACAATCAGGCGCGCCAAAGCCGATGGGTTTTCGTGATTGTGCAACTGAAGCAAGACAGCGTTCGCGATTGATTGCGCGGTGGTACGATAAGCGACCAATCCTGGAATGCCACGCGAGACGGTCCACTGTGAATAATCCCAGCCAGGATCTCGAAGCGGGTCTTCCATTCGCTGAGCGAGGGCGTCGATCGCAGGTTTGGCTTGATCGAGTTGCTTCCGCAATGAATCCCAATCGCTGGAAATGCCATCATACCCTTCACAGAAGTCCTGCGCCCAAGCCACCCGTCGTTGTCCCGGCGGCGGTTCTGGCAGCCGGTCAAAGACCGGGCCGCTCGTCTGCCAGGATCGCCCCGCGAAACGCGTCACCGCCGCGAGGAGCGATTCGGTGTCGTCGAAAGAATTTAGACGTGGGCGCGCGAAATCTTTTAAGGCGAGTTTCTCGCCGCGAGCGCGCATTTTGGTTTGCCAACGTTCCAATTCGCTCGGCCCGCGACGCAGCCACCAAATCGTCGAAAAGGCGAGAAGAGAAAGCGCCACCAGGAGTAAACCGAGACGATGCCGCCGCTGCATGGGAGGAGTGTAGTGGCTGGGGTTGGGAGGTCGAGCCATCGCGAACCTGCAAACATCCGACCAGCTACGGACGCGGACAGCTCTGCGATCGGGCTTGAAATTTAGGCTGCCTCCGGTTGGATCAGCTCATGTTCCAATACATTGCGCTGGCGAAAGAGAAATCGTGGAAACCAGGCCCATATCCTGGGGTGGAATTAATGCTCCTCCATCAACACGAAAAAACGGGGGGCGTGGTGGTTCTGAGAAAATTTGCCGCCGGCATGACGATCCCCGCCCACGTTCACCGCGAAGCAAACGAGTTTGCTTACGTGCTCTCTGGCGAATGGGAGGAATCCGGAAAAAGCTACACGACCGGCACGTTTTTCTTTGCGCCCAAAGGCGAACTCCACGGACCGCACGTGGCCAAAACCGAAGTGATCAGTCTGACCCTGTTTGATGGACCGCTCACGGTCGATTGAAGGACGCGTTCGGAAAATGCGATAACGGGGTAGCCGCCGAGGTGACGAGGCGGATGAGGCATTGCACCTGATATAGACCGTCGCGCGAGTTGAGGCACCCCTCTCCCTGCCCTCTCCCCGCGCTGGTGCGTCGATGCCTTGAAAAGCGCGGGAGAGGGATCAAGGTGTTTGCACCGTCGATATGCCACTGCTTGTGCGACGATCTATATGTGCTTCCCCTGCTCGGTTTCCGGCGGCGATTTTGCTAATGGCACGCGGCGAATTTCTCGTCGAGCACGCGCAAGCGCCGGGATAAATCGCGAGCCATGTTCAGCAGCAGAATCGCATATTGCGCCGGCATCGCCTGGTACAGATGGTAAAAATCAAGCGAGGACAGACTGAACAAAACCGAAGCACACGTGGTTTGAACCGACGCGGTTCGGGGCAAGGTGGTCAAGATGCAGCCTTCACCGAAGAAATCCCCCGGCTTGAGCATGGCCAGCTCTACCTCGTGATCGCGCCCGAGATTCTTCACGACGCGGGCGAGCCCGGAATCGATCAGGTAGAGGCGATTGCCGTTTTCTCCTTCGCGGACGACGACTGTGCCAGCGGGCGGTTCCGTTCTCTGGGCGCGAGTAGCGAGCCAATCCATCGTTTCGGGATTCAACCCGTTCAGCATCGGAATCCCAGCGAGTCGATTGTGCACAAATTGAAGCTAATCGATGCCGGTTGGAGGCGTCCAAAAATATTTTGCGGCCAGGAAGCGGACTGGGCACGACATCGCTGCGAAGGTTTCAAATTGTCCCTTCGGGTTGTCGGTGACGGGGCTGGCGCGGCGAAGGCTGATGCTGCTCGGGGCGAATCGCAACCGGCAACTTTCTCGATCGCAACTGTCGAGCCCGGCTGCGCCTCCAGAGTTCAATCCGAGCCGTGACGGCCAGCAGCATCATCCAAAGCATCATATTGCGGGGCTGCGTCAAGACACGCTCGAGCAGGCTCTGGACATAATTCATGCCGGTGCCGAAGCCAATCCCCAAGCTGACCGCGCCCAAAAAATGATTTCGAAACGCGATGACTCCGCGGAAATTCCACCAGAGAAAGACGCTGATGAAGAGGAGGTAACTGAGGTATCCTTGATATCCAGTCTCCGACAGCAGCAAATAATAATGGCTCTCGACGATTCCTTTCGGGGCGTTTTCATCTACGGTCACGCCCCCGGCTCGTTCCCAATCATCAATGACCTTTCCGTAGGGCCACGGCTTATTGATCGTGAGAGCGAAATTATTCCAGCCGATTCCTAGAGGATAATCCGACAGCATCCGGCGCGAAGCGACGTTGAGCAGTTCGCGCGTTTTCTGGCTCGATTCATTTCCGTAATCGTGGAACCGGGCAATGATCGTATCCATCGTCATGACCAATCCGACGAAACCAACCGCAGCCAGGCTTCCCAAAATGGCCATGCGCCTGACTGTCATTCGTTGCGCCAGGCTCAGCAGGCAAACGCCAGCCGTCCCGGCGGCAAAAATCACGAGACCGCCGCGCGACAAGGTCGATTGTTGAATGGCAGCGCAGGCGATATACGCGACGAAAAACAGGGTCGCCCCGGGCCGCTTCGGTCCGAGGGCCGCGGCCAAAAAAATCATCCCAATGAGGGTGACGAACATCGACAGCGCATTTTGATGCTCGAAAGTGCCAGCCACCTGATAAACGCCGTTCATGTATTTCATCTTCAGCACGACGACGAGCTCCCAAAGGATCGCATAGGCCATGGCTCGCAGGAAAAACTCAAGGTCACCTTCGTCCCGCAAATAATTGTAAGCGGCCACGAAGAAGATCGACACTTTCAAGAATTTGAACGCTGCCATGCACACGTAGCTGGGAGCGGGCGCGTTCAAGATCGAAACGAAACTGAAGAACACGTAGGCCAAGTACAGCCACAACCCCGGCGGCAACCACCGAAACCGCCGCCAATCCTCCAGAAATTTGGCGACGATCAGAGCAAGCGCGGGAACCTCTGCAAAATAAAAATGATAGCCGCGTTCGTGGCCGCGGTACTCGAAGGCGGAGAGAGTGAGCCCCCACTCGGCGGGCGCCAGCAACCCTCCCAAGGTCATGAAGCAGACCAACCCGAGCGTCCATCGCTGCGCGGCAGGCCGCTTCCGCAAGAGGACTCCTAAAAGCGGCGCTGCCACGCCGTAGAGGCCCAGCAGGATGACGTATTTGAGAAATTCCTTTAAATCCAAATTGGGACCGAGGTTAAACCGGGCGCCACGCACGGACAATCAGGTCTTCCCTTAAAAAGCTCTCCTTGTTTCTCCCCAAAAATAAACATGCTCCAGCCCGATTCCACGAGCGCCAGTAATTCGGCTATTCATGAGAAGGCTCCGTGGAGCGCAGGCTTTCATGCCAGCGGGTGAGGGGGTTTTCCAATCGCCTGGCAGGATGAGGAGCTCCTGAGCTCGCAGACAAGACTCTCTGCGCGACACAGGCGCCGGCGTTCTTTGGCGAAGGACGGGGGCGAGCCTCCCCGCCCCGAAACGCGCCGGTTTCACGAAAAGCCTTTAATGTCTGAACAAATGAAAGTCGCGCATCTGCTGCGCAAGTACAATCCCGCGGAATGGGGCGGCACTGAAACCGCCGTGAAGCGGCTGCTGGACGGCCTCGCCAATCAAAGTGTTGGCGCCGTCATTTTCGCGCCGAAAGCGCGGCTCGAAACTGGAACGGATCCTTTTGCTAAAGCGGGTTATCCGGTTAAACGCTATCGCGCGGTGGCGCCCGTCTGGCGGATCTCATCCGAACAACGCGACCAACTCATTGCTGTCGGGGGCAATCTTATCTCCTTTGATCTCTTGCCGCGCCTTCTGTTCGAGCCTGGCCTCGATGTGATTCACACGCATGCGTTGAATCGGCTCGGGGCGATCGGACTCAGCGCCGCGCGGCTACGTCGCATTCCACTCGTGGTCACGGTCCATGGCGGCTATCTCGATTTGCCCGCCGAAACCCGCCGAGCACTCCAGCGTCCGCTTGAAGGAGGAATCGAATGGGGCAAGCTTTTCGGCGCATTATTGCGCTCGCGCCAGTTGCTCGCCCGGGCCGATGCCATCGTGACTTGCAACCAAAAGGAAGCTGAACTGCTGCGCGAGCTGCACCCGGCCAAACGAATCATGGTCCAGCCGCACGGCGTGCCCGCGCGAGTTTTCCAGAATTCGTGCGAGCACGCAGCCACGGCTGCGTTCCCTGAAATTTCCGGCAAACCATTCCTTCTGATGCCCGGCCGAATTGATCCGGTGAAGAACCAGACCTGGGTGGTTCAGCAAATGCCGAAGTGGCTGGAATCATTTCCCGAATTGCGCCTGGTGCTGGCCGGTCCGTGCACCGACGAGCCTTACGGCAAAGCTTTGAAAAAAGAGATCCGCAATTTGGGACTGGAACAAAAAGTCGTGCTCACGGGCGGTATTCCGTTTGAAGATCCGCGGCTGATTGGTCTCCTGCAAATGGCCACCGCGGTGGTTTCCGCATCCTTCTCGGAAACGTTCGGGCTCGTGATTCTTGAAGCGTGGGCTGCCGGCGCGCCGGTGATCGCGTCCAAAACCTCGGGCGCCTGCGCGCTTATCGAGCAGCGGCGGAATGGCTGGCTGTTCGACTTAACCGAGCCTGAGGAATTTCAAACCGCCGTCTCTGAAGCGATGCGCCGGCCTGACGTTCGCGCTGAATTGGCGGAGCTTGGACGGCGTCGCGTGCTGGACGAATTCGACACCGACCGTTTGGCAGTTCGGATGAAAGACCTTTATCTCGAGTTGAGCGGCGCAACAACAGGTGTTGCCAAACCATGAACGCTCCCATCGCCCCTGCGCATCCTCCGCAACTCGATCGCGGCAGCGCCATCAAAAACCATCCGTCGGAAAATTCCGCCATGCGATACGTTCTGGTGCGCGACGACGACACCAACGCTCTGACGCCGATCGATTATCTGGAACGCCTTTACCGGCCGTTCCTCGATCGCGGATTGCCCGTGAATCTGGCTGTCATCCCAAATGTTCGCACGCATGTCACTTACGGCGATGGCATCCTCGAGGGTTTCCTGGTGGCTCGCGGCGCTGAAACCCGGCCGACCGTACCCATGCAAGCAAACCCTGAGCTCGTCCGTTATCTGCAGACAAACTCGGGCTTTCATGTCGTCCAACACGGCTACAATCATGAATTCATCGAACGCTGCTGCGAATTCGATCACAACAATCGAGCAGACATCGCGCGCCGGCTTGATGAAGGAACGCGCTTGCTGACGGAAGCCGGCTTTCCCCGCCCGGAGACATTCGTCGCTCCGTACGATCGGCTGACGCGCACGAGCTGGCGCGAAGTCGCGCAACGCTTCCGGGTCGTCTCCACAGGTTGGTTCGAACTTGGGCGGCTTCCCTTCGCCTGGTGGCCGCAGTACGTCTGGAAAAAATTGCGCCGCGCGCGGCATTGGCAAATCGGGCGGACGCTTCTGCTCAGCCATCCCGGGTGCCATTTGTCCCATCATCGCGCGTATGACACGATCCTCGATCGAATCAAAGAAAGCATTGCGGCGGGACGGGTGACCGTGCTCGTGACGCATTGGTGGGAATTCTTTCGCGAGCAGAGGCCGGACGACCGCTTCATTGAAGTTCTTCACCAGACCGCAGATTTCCTCGCCAGCCGAAACGACATTCGGGTGATCCGTTTTTCTGAAGCCGGCCAAGCACTCGGGCAATCGCGGACGGTGCGTTAGCCTGCTGGCGGGGAGTGATGGCCATGGCTTTGGTGCAACGCCTTGGCTGCAGCGTGAACGCTGCGTTCCTGACGACTGGCGCAGCCGCACACGATCGGAACGCGGGCTTTGGCCTGTCGCGCGGGGAGTAGGCAGCATGGCTTTGGTGCAACGCCTTGGCTGCAGCGTGAACGCTGCGTTCCTGACGGCGTTCGGTGGATCGCCTTGGCTGCAGCGTGAACGCTGCGTTCCTGACGCAGTTCCCGCTGGCATCATCCGAGCTTTTGGCCCGGAACCAAAGCGTGGCCCGCCAGGAAATCGCGATCGCTCATGGCCCGGCTGCCTTCCAGCTGCACACGAACCAACCGCAGAGCGTGTTCACCACATCCAACGATTAATTCTTTTCCATCAGCGGGAAGAATTTCTCCAGGCGATCCTGAACGGTTCTCGATAAGTTCGGCCGCGTGAATTTTCAGAAGCTTGTGTTTGGGCCCGAGAAACGTGAACGCTCCTGGCCAGGGCGTGAAAGCGCGCACCCGGTTGAAAAGCGATCCGGCCGGTTGGGTCCAATCGAGCTGGCCATCTTCTTTCGAGATTTTGCGCGCATACGTTGCTCCTTCAGAAGGCTGCGGACGCTCTGTCATTTTTCCGGTCACGTAATCGGGGATCGTTTTCAAGAGCAACGCCGCTCCGAGCTGAGCCAGCCGATCGTGCAAGGTTTCGGCAGTATCAAGTTGCCGGATCGAGGTTTTCTCCTGGGACACGATCGGTCCGGTGTCCAGCCCCGCGTCCATTCTCATGATGGTGACACCTGTTTCGGCATCGCCGTTAAGAATGGCCCATTGGATCGGAGCGGCGCCGCGGTATTTTGGCAGAAGCGATGTGTGAATATTGAGGCAGCCAAAGCGCGGCAGCTCAAGAATGGAAGGAGGCAAAATCTGTCCGTAAGCCGCCACGACGATTAATTCCGGGGCGAGAGCGGCGAGCTGGGCGACGAACTCCGGATTCCGCGCCCGTTCCGGCTGCAACACGGGAATCCCGAGTCGATTCGCTTCTATTTTGGTGGGCGGCGGCTGCAGTTTCAGATCGCGGCCTTTTGGGCGGTCCGGTTGCGTGACCAGAGCAACGACTTGATAGGCGGGATGGCCGGACAATGCCGCGATGCTGGGGCAAGCCAGTTCAGCGGTCCCCATAAAAACAATGCGCAACGGTGTCATCCGAAGCTTTGGAATAAATCGGCCAACAGGCTGGGGGGTGTCACGGCAGCAACAGACGCTTCTTGCCCTGATTCTGGGACGGGCGCTCTTTGGCGGGACTTCGCGGCGGGTGCGCCGGCGCGGTTACGGTGCGCTGAGCGAGAGAACTGGCGCAACGCACGCAGAGAAATTCGTGCAATTCGCCGGAAGGCAAGACGAGCAGCAGGCGTTGCCGCACTGGCTGAGCGCTGCGGCATTTCGGGCAATAAAGTTCACTTGCGATAAAGTCGCCAAATTGCTGGTTCATTTATGGAAACAGCCTCACTAACTTCGACAAAACATCGAGCAACACTTTGGCTGGAGCCTGGTTTGAATCGATCGTGTGCACGAGGTCCGAGCCGTAATAGTCGAGAACAGGTTTCGTCTCGCGTTCGTACGTCACCATTCGCCTCCGAATCACTTCGAGGTTCGCATCATCCAGCCGGTTCTCGCGCAGCGCGCGGCGTTGCAACCGGTCAATGATTTTCTTTTCGTCCGAACAAACCAGCCGCAGGATCGCCCGCACATCCAGCGTCGCGTCGAGCATTTCCGCCTGATGCGTGTTCCGCGGAATGCCATCCAACAGGAGGATATCGCGATCGGGACAAAACCGCCCGGCAGCCTTGTTGGCATCGATCGTTTCCCGCCAAAGATCGACGGTCGGTTCATCCGGCACCAACTCGCCGCGGCTGGAATATTCGATAAAAATCCGGCCGAGTTCTTTTTCGATTGTCAAATTCCGGAAAACATCGCCGCACGCGAAGTAGAAGAAATTGGGGATTGCCCCGAGAATTTTTCCTTGTGTCCCTTTGCCTGCGCCAGGCGCGCCAAAGAGCAGGACGGTTCGGTATTTCATATTCCCGCTATACCTTAAATTGAAATGTGGATTTTACAAACCCCCGCCCTTGTCTCAGCCGGAAAACCGAGCCGCGGCTCGTTACGGTTTTGCGTCCTTGTGCCGGACTTGAGCTTCGATGACTTCCGCGAAGGGAACGTTCACTTCAGAACCGCCCCGGAGCAAAATCAAATGCATCTCGTTCATGGAAATCCGGCTGATTCGTTTTGCCACGAACTCGCCGCGCGCGGTTTTGACCACGAGGACCAAATCCTTTTCCGTTTCGCCCGCAACGACTCGGAAGAAACCGGGGAAAGTCCCTTCAAAGAATCGGCGGTTGAAGGTGGTTTCGCCGCGCCTGTAAACCACTCCTGGCGCAACTCCCGCCGCGGCTGGACCGGTCTTGGCCTTGAGCGAAAGCGACCCGCCCGCATGGGCTGGTTCTTCGGCCGCACCCGGCGCTGCTGCTTCGGTTTCATCAGCTGCCAGTTCCGGCGCGTATTCGGGCTCGCTTGCCGGCGGCATGGCCAGAAACAGGATCGGTCCCAGCACCGGCAGGATCGCGGAAACACAGCAAACGACTGCAGGCGGCCGATTTCGATACAAAGCGATCTCGTAAGCAGCAAATAAATTCGCCAGGAACAGCAGGCCTAGTATCGTCAGGCCCGCGGGAGTCGTAAACAGAGCATTCCCCTTTGCTTTGGCGGGCAATTCCACCCGAGGAACGGGCTTCACGTCGACATGGCGCTTTTTCGCCCGCTCCTTCGCTTTCACCTCGGGCGGAATTTCAATGAACGGGTCGGCGTACGGAGCAGCTTGCGGGTTCTTCACGATTGCCTTCAGCGCGTCCTGGGTCAACTGGCTCCAGCTGATGCGCGGTGAGTATCCGCCGATATCCAAACGAACCACCACTCCTTCCTCATTGAATGAAACCGCCTCGCCCTTCACGACATTCCCGTTAAGGAGATGGTATTCGGCCCCGCAGAGCGCCGGCTCAGCCACGCCCACGCAACACAGACACAGCGCAAAGATTAAAAAACCACGCATGATGTGCTCCCAAATAGCAGAGGATATTCCAGGACGAAAGGAAAATTCCACGCGTTCAACCGCGAATCGCTGAAAATGACGAAGGACCAATGGACGAATGAACGCATTAAGGACCAATGATCAAATCCCTGAAAGGCAGGCTCTGCAACGCGCCGGTGGGTCCTTCAGAATTGGGCTTTTTTTTTGGTCATTCGTTCATTCTGTCATTCGTCATTTTCCCACCGCGGGCGACTTACTGCGGTGGACGGGCTTTAGCCGGGCTTTAGCCAGCAGCCAGGAACTCTTTGTGCAACGCCTCGGCTGCAGCGTGAACGCTGCGTTCCTGTCACAAAAAGGGTGGACCCCAAACCGCGCCAATCGATCAAAATCAGAATTGCCCTTCAAACCGCCGTCGAATTCACCGCGCCCAGTTGCTGGATGAGCTCCTCCAACACCCAATTGCGCGAACTTGTGGAAAGAAAGTCCGCCGCGGCCCCATGTTGAAAGACGGCATAGCGCAGGGCCATGAGCGGCTCGGTTTGAAGTTCCGGCTGCGCGAGCCAGCCGGCGATAAACCCGCTCAGCACGTCGCCGCTCCCGCCTTGGGCCAAGTACGGATTGCCCGAGGGATTGACGAACAGCTTCCCATTGTTGGATCCGATCAACGTTTGATGTCCCTTCAAAACGACCCAGCAATTCCCAAATTTTCGCGACAGCTGGCGCACTGACCCGGGCCGATCCTCTTGAACCACGGCCGCACTGACGCCGAGCATTTGACCAGCTTCGCCAGGATGCGGCGTAATGACCCGCAACGCTTTGGTTTCTTTGCCCGCCGGGAGCCAAGCCAGCGCGCTCGCGTCAACAACGACAGGTTTGTCAAATTCCAACCAAAGCCGCCCAACAAATTCTTTCAGCTCCGCTGGGACATCCGGTCCGGCCAGGCCTGGACCGCACAAAACCGCGGTCGTGCCATCCGGAAGCTGCGTTCCGGGTTGCCACGGGTGAACCATCTGCTGCTCGAGCCGGCTCGCCACGGGCACATACACCTGGGGAGCGGTGAAAACGCTCACTAATCCCGGACGGGCTCGCGCCGCTCCTCGGGCCGCCAATGCCGCCGCGCCATGGTACCCAACACTGCCCGCCAAAATCGCCAAATGGCCGTAGCTGCCTTTGTGAGTGTGCGCTCGCCGCATGTGCGGGAACTCGGAGAAATCGTGCGGCAAGGTCCATTGTATTTCGCTCTTGAGCGGGCATGGAACCAACCCAATGTCCGGCAGCACTTCCAACCGTCCGACGTACGGCCATGCCTTGGGCGAGAGCAAACCGATTTTCGGCGCGGCCAACGTTATGGTGGTGGTCGCCCGGACGGCCGCTCCTTGAGGTTCTCCCGTCTCCGCATTTAAGCCCGAGGGAATATCAACCGCGAGAACCGGCAGTCCCGCCCGATTGATTTCATCGATTAGCCGCACCCACTCCGGACCGAGCGGACGGTTCAGTCCGATTCCAAAGATTCCATCAATGATGAGCGCGGGGGAAAGCGAGAGCTGAAACCGGAATTCATCCAGGGCCGCTGCCGGATCCTGAACGTTGATCAAATAGATTTCGCGATCGGTCAGATGCTGGCTGGTCTGGCGGGAATCGTCGCCATTGTGTCCCTTGCCAGCCATCACGACAATGAGATCGCCCGTGCGGGTGAGCTGCAAAACTCGTTGGGCGGCCAAATGACCGACCCGCCGGATCACTCCTTCTTGGGTGCGCCCCGCCTCCCAGGTGGCCTTCTCCCATTCGCGCATTTGGGCCAAACTAACGACTGGAATGGGCATGTGCTGATTCAACCGCAAAGGCGCGAGCGGCGGAAGCAAAAAAGCCCGCGTTACTTCTTATAATTCTTGGTCACCTCAGCCCAATTCACCACGTTCCACCACGCTTTCAAATAATCCGCCCGGCGGTTTTGGTACTTCAAATAATAAGCGTGCTCCCACACATCGCAGCCGATCACCGGCGTCGCGCCTTCCATGAGGGGATTGTCCTGATTTGGGGTCGACATGATTTCGAGCTTGCCACCCTTGATGACCAGCCAAACCCAGCCGCTGCCAAACCGGCCCAGTCCAGCGGCCTCGAATTTTTCTTTAAACGCTTCGAAGCTGCCAAACCCCGCTTTGATGTCATCCGCCAATTGGCCCGTCGGCGCCCCGCCCGCTTTCGGTCCAAGGATTTTCCAGAAGAAAGAATGGTTCGCATGCCCGCCGCCGTTGTTCCGAACGGCATTCCGGATTTCGGCCGGGACGGCGTCCATGTGCTTGATCAGGTCTTCAATGCTTTTTTTCTCGAGGTCCGGTTTGCCTTCGAGCGCTTTGTTCAGATTGGTCACGTAAGCGTTGTGATGCTTGCCGTGGTGAATTTCCATTGTCTGGGCGTCGATGTGTGGTTCCAAGGCGTTGCTCGGGTACGGTAAAGGAGGTAATTGATGTGCCATAAAAATCGTGTTTCAGGTTTGCTCCGTGGTTAGGAAGGGCAATCAACCCAATTGCCAAAATGATAACCGAGCGCAAATTAACGTAAGACCGGCCCGGTGACAAGGTGCGACAGAATAAACCAAATAAACCAAAGGAAAGGTTATGCCTGCCTCGACTGGAATGAAGGAATTAGCGGCCAAAGAATGCGTCCCGTGCAAAGGCGGAGTGCCGCCGTTAAAAGGCGCCCAACTGCAGGAGTTGCAGAAGAAGCTCGGCCACGACTGGAAAGTCGTCAACGAACATCACCTCGAAAAGGAATTCAGCTTTAAAGATTTTCGCCAGGCGCTCGATTTCACCAACGCGGTCGGAGAAATCGCCGAGGAAGTCGGGCACCATCCGGACATTTTCCTCACTTGGGGCAAAGTGAAAATCCAGATTTACACGCACAAAATCAACGGACTTGCTGACAGCGATTTTTTTCTCGCAGCCAAGTTCGAGAAATCTTTCCAAGAAAAATGGGCAGGAAAAACGTGATCGTCCTGCGCAAAGCGCCGCACCGTTCCCACTGCCATTCAATTAAGGAATGCACCTGGTTTGTCTCCTCCCTCTTCGCCACTCCTGGAGGAGAAGGCTGGGGAGAGGAGGCCGATTTTCGTGGGATTCCCCTCTCCTCGATCCTCTCCCCGCTCCTCCATCGCGGGGCGAGGAAGAAGAAGGAGCGTTCAATGGCAGTGCGCACCGTCCAATCGTCCCACCGTCCCACCGTCCCACTGACGCACCGGCGCACCGTCCGCACCGTCCCTTCAGCTGCCCAAATAGAAAACTGTGTCGCCAACTTTGAACGTTTGGTTCGGCTTGAGCTGAACCTGGCTGGTAATCCGTTGGCCATCCACGAAGGTGCCGTTCTTCGAATTCAAATCTTCGAGCGTGTATTCCGCTTCTTTGCGGGTAATCCGGCAGTGTCGCCGCGATGCTTTTGGGTCTTTGACCACGATATCGCATTCGATCCCGCGCCCGATGACCACAGATTTCCGTTTTCGGAAATCCGTTTCCAGCGGCGCGCGGGCTTCCCATTGCCAAAGCTTGAGATCCGGGGCTGACGCTTGGTCTGCCATGCGATGGAATCTAAGCAGAACAGGCCTCAAGGCAAGTCCCTTGTCGCGCTTACGGTTCGCCCCTTGTCCTCGGCCTCTGTCCCTTACGTCATCTCTGTCCCTGCCACGCGGACAAGGCGCCTCGTTTTCCCTCTTCGCAATCGCCCACACGCATTGACAACCGCGGCAGGTTTGAACAGATTCCCCCTCCTATGGCCGAACCAAAAGCCAACGAACTGATGGAAAAAATCGTGTCGCTCTGCAAGCGCCGCGGATTCATTTTTCAATCTTCTGAAATTTACGGCGGAATTAATGGCTTCTGGGATTACGGCCCGCTCGGCGCCGAGCTCAAACGAAACGTGAAGGAATGCTGGTGGCGCAGCATGACCCAAACGCGCGATGACATCGTCGGGCTCGATGCCAGCATCATCATGCACCCCCGGATTTGGGAAGCCAGCGGCCACACCAGCACCTTCAGCGATCCGATGGTCGATTGTCTCCTGACCAAGAAACGTTTCCGGGCTGACCAGATCGAACCGCAAAGCGGCACTGCTTACTTTTATTCCGGGGCAACCGCCTTCGGCGGCCAGGTGCTGAACGAACCCTATTCCGTTCTCGTTCCGCACGGCAAACCCGCTGACAGCGCCCGGAAAGTGGCCTATCGCTTTTACCAGGAGCGCGGTCTTACCGGGGCTCAACTTGTCGGCGAACGATCTGAACCGGTCGAGAATTCAACCAGGTACAATCCCGAAAACGGCAGCCTGCTCACCGAGCCGCGCCTATTCAATTTGATGTTTAAAACGTACGTCGGCCCGGTCGAGGACGCCGAGAATGTCGCGTATCTCCGGCCCGAAACCGCTCAAGCGATTTTCGCCCAGTTCAAAAACGTGCTCGAGGTGTCGCGCCAAAAAGTGCCGTTTGGGATCTGCCAAATTGGAAAAGCCTTCCGAAACGAAATCAACCCGCGCAATTTTACATTCCGTTCCCGCGAATTCGAGCAGATGGAATTGGAGTTTTTCATTCGTCCGGATGAAGTCGTCCAGAAAGCAGCTGGCGCCGTTGCCCAAGTCGATGCGGCCAATCCGCACGGCGCTTTGCAAACACCGCCCGAGAGTTGGGGCTGGGAAGTGTGGCACCGGCATTGGGTCGAGGAACGCGTGAAATGGTACGAAAGCATCGGCTTGAGCCGCGATTCACTCGATTTTTATTGGCAGAAAAAGGAGGAGCTCGCGCACTACGCCAAAGCCACGGTGGACATTCTTTTCAAATTCCCATTCGGCGCGCAGGAACTCGAAGGCATCGCGGCTCGCGGCAATTTCGATTTGAGCCAGCACCAGAAATTCAGCGGCAAATCGATGGAATACTTCGACGAAGAAACCAAAGAGCGGTTCGTGCCGCACGTCATCGAACCGAGCGCCGGCGTCGATCGTCTCGTGCTCGCATTGATTTGCCACGCTTACAACGAAGACCAGGCCCCGGACGAAAAAGGAAAAATGGAAAGCCGCATTGTCATGCGGTTCCACCCGCGGATCGCGCCGATTAAAGCCGCCGTTTTTCCGCTGCTGAAAAACCGGCCTGAGCTGGTCCAAAAAGCAAAAGAAGTGCGCGATCTCTTGCGGCCGCAGATGACGGTCTTTTATGACGAAGCGGGCGCGATTGGCCGGCGCTATCGACGACAGGACGAGGCCGGCACGCCCTTTGGCGTTACAATTGATTTCGATACGCTCGGCGAAACGCCCTCCCTGAAAGATACGGTCACTCTGCGCGACCGCGATTCCATGAAACAGGAGCGCGTCGCTATCCGCGACTTGGTCCCACTCCTGGTTTCAAAGATTCGGTGAGCCACGTGCATGACAGCAATCGATCAAAGGAGAATCAATCTGTGGTCGGTCTGAATCGGTGGCGAGTTCCTCTGATGACTTTGGCTCGTTGCGCCGCGGAGATGTTCACCTCGCAGATTGAGAGCGGACCAGGATTAAAGGAGAATCCATCTGCGGTCACTCACATTCCTCTCATCATTTTTCTTTTTCTTTCCGGGTGCCACAAGCCGGCGCAAACCACCTCCGACCAAACCGCGTCTCAAAAAAAAGCGGCAACCAGCGCGCCGTGGTTCCGGGAAGTTTCGGCCAGCGCGAACCTGAGCTTCCATCACACTTCCGGCCACGACAAACGGTTCCTTATCCCCGAGATGGAAACCGGCGGCGTGGGCCTGCTCGATTTCGACGGGGATGGGCTTCTCGATATTTACTGCGTCCAAGCCGGTTCGCTTTACCCGAATGCCACGAACAAACCCGGCAATAAATTGTTCCGCAATTTGGGCAATTGGAAATTCGAAGATGTCACCCAAACCGCAGGCGTCGGCGACACCGGTTATGGGATGGGCTGCTGCTGCGCCGATTACGACAACGATGGCCGGATCGATATCTACGTGACGAATCTCGGCCGAAACGTCCTTTACCATAATAACGGCAACGGCACGTTCACGGATGTCACTGAATCCGCAGGGGTCGGCCACCGCGGCTGGGGCACAAGCTGCGCCTTTGTCGATTACGACGGCGATGGCAACCTTGATTTGGTCGTCGCGAATTACTTGAACTGGTCGATCGACCGCGAGATCGATTGTTTCTCTCGCGGCGGCCAGCCCGACTATTGCTCGCCGATGAATTATCGCGCCCCTGCGATGGACACGCTTTACCACAACATCGGCGGCGGACGCTTCGAAGACGTCACGATCGCTGCGGGTCTCGACAAAGCGTACGGCAACGGGCTCGGCGTGGTCTGCGCCGATTTCGACAAGGACGGCAAACCGGACATTCTCATCGCAAACGACGCGATGCCGAATCAGCTTTGGATGAACAAAGGGAACGGCAAATTCGCTGATGAAGCAGTGCTGCGCGGTTGCGCGGTCAACCGCCTCGGGATTCCCGAAGCCGGCATGGGCATCGTGGCGGTGGACATTTTCCAGCGCGGCTGGCTTGATGTTTTCGTTACGCATCTCGTCGGCGAGGGCAACCGTTTGTTCGTGAATACCAACGGCTATTTTATGGACGTGGTTCCTTTCCGCGGTCCCGAAACGCCGAGCATGCGTTTTACAGCATTCGGCGTCGGGTTTGCTGATTTCGATAACGACGGCGTCCTGGATCTCTATGTTGGAAATGGCGGAGTCAAGCTCGGCGAAAAGGTTTACGACCCAAACGATCCCTATGCCGAACCCAACACGCTCCTGCGCGGATTGGGCAATGGTCAGTTCGAAGAAATCTTGCCCCAAGGTGGAACCGAACCGTCTTTGATCGCGACCAGCCGGGGAGTCGCTTTGGGCGATTTCGATAACGACGGCGGAATCGATGTCGTGATTATCAACAAAGACGGACCGGCGCATCTCCTCAAGAACCTCGTCGCCCAGCGCGGCCATTGGATTATGTTCCGCGTTCTAAACGCGAACGGAACCGACGCGATCGGAGCAAGTGTAAAACTCGAAGCTGCCGGAAAGACGCAATGGCGGCAGGCGCAACCGAACCAAGGCTACTGCTCGAGCAACGATCCGCGCGTTCATTTCGGCCTCGCCCAAGCGTCCTCTGTCGAACGCGTGACCGTGCAATGGCCGGATGGAACTTCCGAAATTTTCGGGCCTTTTCAGGCCGGCAGAATTTTCAACATCAAAAAGGGTGCTATGAAAACCGGCCACTGAACCGCGATTAGAACCTGAAAAGAGTGATTGGAACCACGAAATACACGAACGACCACGAAAGCAGACCGCGCTGGAAGATGGAATCAGCCAACGGAAAATCCCCCGCTCGATTCCATTCCTTTTCCTTTCGTGTATTTCGTGCCTTTCGTGGTTTGAACCGCTGGATTCAGGTTCAACCATTTGAACGTTGAACATTCGGCGTTCAAAATTTCTGCTTCGCTCGCTCAGAGCAACTGGGCTCCGTGAAGGAGTTGCTTTGCCCAAGCGGCGTCGTCAGGCGGGAGCGGCGGATCGAGGTCGAGCTGGTAATTCAGCAGATGATACCGCCCGCGCTCATGACACTGATCAATCAGCGGTTGCAGCTCCAGGACTAGATCGTCTTCGGTGGGCCGCAGGGGAACCCGGATGCTGGGCAGACGTTCGTTCAGTCGAATCGGATAGACCTCGCGTTCGCCAGGCCGCGTCTCTCGAAAGACGCAGACCCCGTAACAAGCGCCCGCGCGCTGCAGGACATTTCGAACGGGGCCAGGAAACACTGAGCCCCCTTGCCGGACCAGATCAATTTCCACAAGATTAACTCCCCCGGTGATGAGGCTGTGACGCTTTAGAAAATAGCGGTCTCGTTCCGTGGGTTCGAGTTTGTTAGTTGGACTGAGCAACTCGAGAACGGTAATCAACCGGCCGCTCAAATCCCGAACCTCAAGCCACCGCTCGATCTCTTCATCAAGAACCACCCGGATTGGTTCGCTGGCTGACGCCTGAAACGGGGCCGTTTCCATCGCCGTCATCCCCGGTTCCTTCAGAGTCCAAGGTTCGCGCACCTGCACGTCCGGGCGGTACGCTTTCGGAGTTTTCCCCGCACCGGTGGCAACGACCGCTTGCTCTTCGGCACGCGCGACGAGATCAGATGGCAACCGTTCCGACAACGCATCCCGGAGGTAAGCGATTAACATGGTATGAGCATCCCGCCATTGCTGCTCGAAGAAGGGATTCATCCCAGGAAAAGGGTTCTTCGTGGTCATCGAGCGGCTCCTGGTCAGTAGCTCTTTTCTGAAACACGTCCGCCGTGATAGCTCATCCAGTGAATATCGGGATCGCCTGACCGTGTCGAGAGCCCGCCAAAATCGGTGAGCTTGACCTTTACATTCGCGGCGGTCCCGATCCATTTGTGAACTTCGGAATGTCCATCCGCAAAAGCAAATCCGGCCGCGTTGTTGTGATAAGAAGCAGGCAAATCAATCCAGCTTGTCGCCCGCGGATTGAAAAACCCCGCGTCGTTGATGCTGTCGGGATGTTCGTCCAGATAAACCCAGGTTTCGGTCGGTCCTGGATTGACGAAATCCGCCGTATTCTTGATGTGCTTGTAGATCGATTCCCACGGGCCATCTTCGGCATTGCCATCACCCACCCCAATATTTCCCGACACGCTCCGCACGCGTTCGGTCCAATGTTTGTTTCGCTGCGGAGCCGACAGATATTTATCCGCCGGACATTTGAAAATGTTTTTGGCCTTGGCAAAATAAACGGCCAGCTTCGAGTACTTGGGATCCACCAAGAACTGCACGTTGGTGTTGTCGCTCGACGTTGTCCAATCGAGCCAGCCTACCACCCAAGGAGCGTTCTTCGGATTGCTCGCTGCAGCGCCTCCCCTGGCTTGTCCGCCATGGAAGCTCATGACGATTTTTTCGTTGTTATCGCCAGCGTACATCTGCCAAGCGAGCATGATCTGCTTGGTGTTATTCATGCACAGGATTCCTTGAGCCTTCGTTTTCGCTTTGGACAACGCCGGCAGCAACATTCCAGCGAGTATGGCGATAATCGCGATCACCACCAGCAGTTCGATCAGAGTAAAGGCTGATTCGGGTGTTTCGCGTGAAGCACGGGTAGAATCCCGCAAGGATGGGCGCGTGAGGATTTTCATAGGCAAAACTTAGGAGCCGGCAAATTTCAAGTCAACTCGCTACAAACAACAACCCGGGGAAGCAACAAGCCTCCAGCCTAAGCCCTGGATCCTTGCCGTGGCGGGATGATGACGAAACAAAAACGGCTTGAGGATCGCTCCTCAAGCCGTTTGAAGTTCTGCAAAGCGAGCTTACTTGCCGCCCATGACGTTTTTGACCTCAACTCCCTCGACCGCTTTCGGGTCGATCGCCCGCAACGTGTTGACGACCTGAATCGCCACCTGAGGGTCAGGGTCACCGAGCATTGGTTTCAAATCCGGCAGCGCTGCAGCTGCTTTCGGCCCGATTTCGTACAAGGCGTAAGCAGACAACCGGCGAATTTCCGGATCGGGATCCTTCAGCTTTTCTCGAAGCACAGGGACGGCAGAGTCGGCCTTCGCGGCGGCCAAGTCGACGAGCGCATTGATCTGCGCCTGTTTGTCATTCCCCTTTAGGGTCTGAATAGCGGCTTGAACATCGACGTTTTTGTTGCCCCACTTCGCGTCCTCTTTTTGCTTACATCCGAGAATAAAACCCGGAACGAGCAAGAAGATCGCAAGTGATAATCCCAGCCGCTGTGCTTTCATTTTTTTAATTTCGGGTTGCGCCGGAAACCTTAGAGGAGGTGTGCTCTTGCAGCCAGCCAACATCTTTATTATTCGGGCTGCCCACCCCGAGGGAGAGAGGCTGACCAAATTTCAAAACCGGTTTGGTTCGCGGATCGAGCCATTTGTGGATTTCAGAATGGCCGTCAGCGAAGGAGAATCCACCCGCGCCGTTATGATAACTGGCCGGAAAATCGACGATCGTGTAGGCGGTCGGCTGATTCGGATCATACCCGCCCATGTTTACAGCGAACCAACCGTCATTAATGCTGTCCTCGCGTTCATCCAGGAACACCCAAGTTCTGCTCGGGCCGGGATTCAGCAGCTGCGCCTGGTTTTTGAATTGCCAGTAACCCCCTGTATACGCGCCATCGGAAGGGCCGTCGCCGCCGCGTTTGCCAAGATACGCATTCATCGAGATGCTGCGAACCCGGGGCTTCCCACTTTTTCCGCGGCTCAGGCTTTTGTCGGCGGGACATTTGAAAACGGCGGCTGAACGCCCGATGTACGGAGCCAAGGGCGAATATTGCGTCAGAAGCAGCGTATTAGTGTTCGCCCCTGCTGGCGACCCGCCACCAAAATCGAGCCAACCAAGCACCCAGGTCAAATTGCTATTTGCCAGACTCTGCACGCCCCCGCCGTCCAAGTTGCCGACCAGCTTTCCGTTGCTGTCTTCAGAATACATGATCCAGCCCAAGCCAATTTGCTTGCCGTTGTTCATGCACATGATGCCTTGGGCTTTGGTTTTGGCTTTTGCGAGCGCGGGCAAAAGCATGCCGGCCAGGATGGCGATGATCGCGATCACGACCAGCAATTCAATGAGAGTAAAGGCAAGGCGGCGGGAGCGCTTTTGCCGCTGCCAAAATTGCCAGAGGAGGTTCGGGGTGCTCATACGTTTGGTTGATTTGGTTTGCTGGGAATAAGCAGGTCGATCCTAGAGACGTCCCTCCGCATCGTCAAGCTCTTCAGAGCTCAACGGAGGATCTCCGACCGTGCTCACCTCAGCTCTCCATGGAATGTTGACCCAAGCTAGAGAATAAAATTCAAGTTGAGAAGTGTGCGTCTTGCCGCACAGAGGCTCCATCAGAATTTCCAAGCACGAATTTCCAAATCCGAAACAAATCCAAAATCCCAAAGGCCGAAGGCTCAAAACGACCGGGTGCTCGACATCTGCCCAATCCGCCGGCTCGTTTTTACCTTTGGATTTGTCATTTGATTCTTGTTTAGACTTTCGAATTTGGTTCTTGGAATTTTCCCCTCATCCCCGCAAGTCGTTTCGCAAACAGTACTGTGCATTCTCCACGTATCTCTCCGCCCCGGCCCGCAACCCGGCCCGTTCCTCCTCCGTCAGTTCCCGCACCACCTTCCCAGGCGATCCCATCACCAACGAACCCGCCGGAATTTTCGTGCGCGGCGTGATCAACGTGTTCGCCCCAATCAAACATTGGTCGCCAATCGATGCGCCATCCAAAATGGTTGAACCCATCCCGATCAACGTTTCATTGCCGACCGTGCAGGCGTGGACGATTGCCGCGTGGCCGATCGTCACATAATTGCCCACAACGCACGGCAGATCAGATTCGAGGTGCAGCACGGCGTTGTCCTGAACGTTTGTGTGATGCCCAACCTCGATCCGGTTGATGTCGCCCCGCAAAACCGCCCCGTGCCAGATGCTCGAAAAATCACCGAGGGTCACATCGCCGATCACAACGGCGGTCCGGGCAATGAACACATTTTTTCCAAGCACAGGGTTTTTGGCCAGGTGCCTTGCGAGGAGATCAGAGAGGGTTCCCATGGGGATGTAAATTCGAAATTCGAAGCTCGAAAGTCGAAACAAATTCGAAGTGACCTTTTCGCTGGCAGCCCTCTCTTCTAATTCCCGTTGTTCTGAATCGGTGGGGAGTTTTCCGGTGCGCGGGATCTCCCCACCGATTCAGGCCGGACGGGGATTGGATTGCCTGGGTTACGAATAGAATCTTTCGACGTTCGCGTGCTTCGGGTTTAGGACAGGTCGCTGCTTCGAGTTTGCCCGCAAATCAAGAATCCGAAATTTCAGACCTCTTCCAAGGGACGGCTGCGCCAGGCACAAAAAAAGCCCCGCGAACGGGGCTTGAATTGGCTGGCCGCGATTTTACCAACGATGGTAGCGATGATGGTAGGGATGGCCAACCCCAAACCCGAAATGAAAACTCACCACCGGTGCGGGCGCCACGCAAACTGGCGGTGGCGCGAAATAGACCGGCCTTGGCGCCACATAAATGGGCGCGGGTTGAACATAAACTACAGGCGGCGGCGCGTAATAAACTGGTTGCTGGTAAACGACGGTCGGGGCGGCCTGCACCATCGGAGCCGTTTGAACGACCTGCACCGTTTGAACGACCGGCGCGGCCTGCACGTAAACCGGCGGCGCCGCATAAACGACTGGCGGCGGTTCGATCGCTCTCGAAATGACGGAGGCGGCAAAAACACCCGTAAGAACTTTACCGGCGGTCGCCCATTCGCGATCGCCAGCAGTGGCGGTTTGCAGGCTGGCTGCGCCGAGTCCCACTGCGGTTGTTAGGGCAAGTAGCTTTTTCATAAACTTTCAACTTTCTGTCTCACTTTCTGTTCTGTTGGACTTGGCCGTTTGTTTTTTATTCAGGAAGGGCTAAGCTGCTCTAACGCATGACGCAACCGCCATCGCAACAACCCCGTCGCCGGCGTATCCCGCGATCATTCCGCGACCTCACCCCGAGCAACCACTTCAACCCGCGGACCTTTTTCCATGAAATGGTCTGGAAGGTTCTGCTCACCCCGCGCATCGGCGAACACAAGCAGCCCATTTTCCCTGCGCTCAACCCAGGCCAAGTCGCGCTCACCTGGATCGGGCACGCCTCGTTCCTGGTTCAATTCACCGACCTCAACGTTCTGATCGATCCAAACTTTGCGAATTGGATTTTTTTGTTGAAACGAATCAAACGCGCCGGGCTCAAGTTGGAACACTTGCCGCCGATCGATCTGGTCCTGCTGACTCACGCGCACTTCGACCATTTTCACCGTCCCACGCTGCGCCGTTTGCCCTCCCCGAAAATCGCCGTCATGCCGTGGGGCATGGGCGACCTCGCGCGGAACCTCGGATTCGATCGGATCATCGAGCTCCAATGGTGGGAAAGTTTCACGCATGGCAGCTGGAAGGTCACTTTGGTTCCGACCAAACACTGGGGAGCTCGCGTCCTGCGTGATGGCCATCGCGGTTATGGCGGATTTGTGCTCGAACACCAGAAGCGTCGTTTGTTTCACGCGGGCGACAGCGCTTACTTCGATGGTTTCAAGGAGCTCGGCCGGCGGTTGCCGCCCGAAATCGCGATGCTGCCGATCGGCGCCTATTATCCCGATTCATTCAAACACGTTCACATGGGCCCGGAAGAAGCCATCCAGGTGTTCCGCGATGTCGCGGCGAAATGGATGGTCCCGATGCATTATGGAAGCTTCAAACTGGCTTTCGAAGAAATGGAAGAACCGCCCCGTTTTCTTTGCGAAGTGGCGGAGCGGGACGGATTGATGGACCGGATTCGGCTCCTGGAAGAAGGGGTGCCGGCGGTGTTCTGAGAAATCACGAAGAACGGATAAGAAATAACGAATAAGAAATAACGAATAACGAATCACGAATACCGAATAACCAGAATGCGCCTTGGGCAGGCCGCGGTCATTGGGAATTATTTGGTCATTCGGTCATTATGTCATTCGTCATTTTCCCCTGCCGCGAGCTTCGTTATTCGGTATTCGTTATTCGGTATTCGTTATTCGGTATTCGTTATTCGGTATTCGTTATTCGTGATTCGTTATTCGTGATTCTGCGCTCCATTAGTTCGTCATTCGTTCATTCCGTCATTAGTCATTTTCCCTCATTTTCCCTCATTTCCCACGGCGAGATGTCCCAGCGCGAGCAACCCGTAAAACGTGTATTCCACATCCACGGCATCGTCGCTCCAATAGCCATAAAAACCGCCGGCATTCGTCCAGAGCGAATCGATAAAATCGAGACAATCTTCTTTCACAGCTGAGATCGAACGTTCCATTCCCGCCAGGGCATGGAGGGACGTGGCAGTGGACAGAAGATCTGGCAACGGCGCGCCAGGAGCGGCGCAAAACCCTCCTTGTGGATGAGCTCGTTCGAGGAGCCAATCGCCGACAAGCTCGGGGATTGGCTGGCGATGCTGCCGCAAAATCGCCACGGCGGCCGCGGTCGCATTGGTGGATCCGCGAGGCATGCCCGGCTCGTTGCCCCACGCGCCATCGCCACTTTTCAGGTTCTCGAGAGAAGTTAACAACAGTTTGGCTTCGGGCATTTGAGCTTCGATATCCTGATAAGCGCCGCAGGCCAAGAACGCGCCGTAGGCTGTGCCTGTTCTTTTATTCGGGCTCACTGCGTAACTGCCATCGGCGGAACGAAACCGTTCGAGCAAGCTGGCAATTTGTTGTTTGCTGCTGGCGGTCAACAATGGTTTCCGCAGCGCTTGCGCGAGAGCCGCTGCGATTCGGGCCAAACAACAGAGATGAACCAGATCGAGCTGTTGCAGCGATTCGCCAGACGACAATCCGCTGAGATACTCCGCGGCGGACGCCAACCGCGAATCGTCCCGCAGTTGAGGAATCGGGCGTGATTCCGCAGCGAGCAAGCTTTCGAGTCCGAATACCGTGTAATACAAATCCGATTTGCCAACGCGGTTTTTAAATCCCCCATCCTCGTTTTGCTGGCCGATCAGAAATGCCCGCACTAATTCCACCGAGTCGCCCAAGATCCGCGGCGCGAGGCGGGCGACCTGCAGCATTTCGATTCGCAAGCTCATTACAACGTACAACGAAACAAAACAAAATCACAACAAACGGCAAGCGTTAGGTTGGTCTAGTTGCTAAAGACTTCGCGATATTTTGCCAACCTTGGTCACCGAAAAGCTCCGGCTAATATGATTCTCCCGCGAAATCTTCTCCTGCGTCATTTGCGCCGGTTCGGAGTCGGCGTAATCCTCATGTGCGCGATGGGCACGATCCTTTCCGTCTGCCACCTTTCCGCGCTTTGGCTGAGCCAGCGCGAGCATTTTTACCTGCATTGGCCCGAGCGCGCTTTGGAATCGTTTCTCACCGCCTTCCTGTTGTCGCCGGCCATTTATTATTTTTTTCGCCGAGGCTGGTTTGTAGAGATTAGCCGCTGGAAATCGCGCAATAAAGACGCCCGCTCGCTCGAGCAAGGCTTTCAGCTGCTCTTCGAAAATAACCCGAGCCCAATGTGGGTTTACGATGTCGAAACCCTCGAATTCCTCGCGGTCAATGAGGCGGCGCTTCGCCAATATGGCTATGCGGAGGAGGAATTCCTCAGCATGACCATCCGCGATATTCGCCCGAAAGAAGATGTGGCGAAGCTGCTCGCGCAAGTGGCCCGGGTCAGCCCGGGAGTGAATGCTTCGGGAGTTTGGCGGCATTGCACAAAAGCGGGGACCGTTTTTCCCGTGCAGATCATTTCGCATTTGATTCCGTTTGCGGACCGGCATGCCAAGCTCGTCCTGGCCACGGACATCACCGATCTCGATCGCACCGAACAGACCTTGCGCCAAAGTGAAGAGCAAATTCGACAGCAAGCCGCTTTGCTCGACATCACTCAGGATGCCATTGTTGTGACCGATCTCAACGGGCGGGTTCTGTTTTGGAACAAAGGAGCGGAGCGGTTGTACGGCTGGCGGCCGGAAGAAGCCCGAAGTCTGGCGGCGCAACTCAACATTTTCTCCCGCCTGATGCCACCCGCCCGCTCGAATGAAATTCAGGAGGGCTTGCGCGAAAAAGGCTCGTGGCGCGGCGAACTCCAGCAAATCACCAAAGACAAACGCGAGATCATTGTCGAATCCCGCGTCACCTGCATTCAGAATGAAGCCGGCGACGCGATTTCGATGCTCTTCGTCAACACCGATATCACGGAAAAGAAATCACTTGAAAAACAGTTCCTGCGCGCCCAACGCCTCGAAAGCCTCGGCACGCTCGCGTCCGGAATCGCTCACGACCTGAATAATATTCTCTCCCCCATTCTGCTGGGCACTCAATTGATCCGAGGCGAAAACAGAGACCCGGACTTCAATGAAGTGCTCGATCAAATCGAATCGGCCGCACGCCGTGGGTCAGACATTATCCGCCAGTTGCTGACGTTCGGACGCGGCATTGAAGGACAGCGCCTGCCGCTCCAGTTGAAACATCTCCTGCGCGAGATCGAAAAAATTCTCCAGGCGACGTTCCCGAAATCGGTGGTGATAAAAAACCGCATCACGCGCGACCTCTGGGCCGTCGAGGCCGACGCCACCCAACTGCACCAAGTGCTGATGAACCTTTCCGTCAACGCGCGGGACGCAATGCCGGACGGCGGGTTGCTGGTCATCTCCGCGGAGAACCGTTTGCTTCACGCGAACGAGACACGGCCTCCCGAAATCAAACCCGGCCCGTACGTGCTGCTGGAAGTCGCTGACACCGGCACGGGCATACCGCCCGAAATCGCCGAGCATATTTTCGATCCATTTTTTTCCACGAAAGAACCGGGCCGCGGCACTGGCCTGGGACTTTCCACCGCGCTTGGAATCGTCAAAAGCCACGGCGGTTTCATTCAGGTTAAGAGCAAGCCGGGCGAAGGATCAGTTTTTCAGATTTTCCTGCCGGCTTTGCCCAACGCCCGTCCGGCCCGTCCAACTCGTTTGGGCAAGGTGTCCAGGAACGGCCGCGGGCAGTGCATCCTCATTGTCGATGACGAACAAGCCGTCTGCGCTCTGGCCCGGCAAATTTTAGAGGCGCACAATTATCAGGTCGAATGCGCCGACAATGGGGCTGACGCTCTGGCGAAGTTTCTCGAACGGCAACACGAGATCAAATTGGTCGTGACGGATCTCATCATGCCGGTCATGGACGGACTCGCACTGGTTCGCGCGTTGAAGAAAGTGGCGCCGGCGCTTCCGATCGTGCTCTGCAGCGGCGCCGAACAGGAACCCAGGATCAACGAGATCCGGCGGCAAGGCAGGTTCCTCTCCAAACCATATTCAGGCGAAGACCTCCTCGATGCCGTGAACGAAGTCGAAACCAAGTTGCTCTAGCCCCCTGAAAAAGGGATGCCTTCGGGTGCGATTGCTCTGTTGCACAGCTTCGCGGCTCGCGCGGGCGCTCCGCGCCCATACTGGTCCAGGCGGAGCCTGGCTCGCCCCACCTGCTCTGCCTCTTTGCATCAAACTCATCCGGTGAGGCGAGACTACCGGCGAGCCGCAAAAAACATTCCCCCCCCCGGTTCAATTCACCGCTGTCGGTTCCGGACGTTCCTCTTCTTTCCGCGACGGCTCCGTTTCGGGCAAATGCCGGTACCAACTGAAATAGAGTCCGACAGTCAAACCACACGTCAGCGCCAACCACACCGCCGAGGCAGAATAGCGGTGCAAGACTAAATAAATCGTTCCGAGGTACAATCCCGTAATTGCGATCAGCGCGAGAAAAGTATTGAAAGCATCGCGCCCGAAGTTGTCGCCTGAACGCTCGTCCGCAGCTTCGCGGAAATTGCTCCACCAACCCGCTGGACGCACCGTGCGGCAGAACTGAAATAAAACCGGAGACTCGGTCGGGCGAGTAAAAAGAGCCACCGCGATGGTCAGCACCGTCGAGCAAACCGCGATGGTGGGAAAACTGAGGTAGAGTGGCAATGGCTTTTGCCAAATCCAGGTGTCGCCGCACACTTGGACGAGAGAAAGCAACATCCCTCCAAAAATTCCCGCGCCATAGCCCCAGCCGTTCAAGCGCCACCAGTACCACCGCAGCACGTTCGCCGGCAGAATGCCCGCAGCCAGACTTCCGAAAATCCAAAGGAACGCCAGGTTGATCGATCCGCCGAAGAACGAAATGATCAACCCGGTTAAAATCAAAAGCGCCGACGCGCCGTAGCTGGCCCAAACCAATTCGCGGGCGGCAGCCTTGGGGCGCCAATACTGCTGATACAAATCGCGCACGAGGTAAGCGGCCCCGCCATTCACGGTTGAACTGAACGTCGCCAAAAAGCCCGATAACAATGCCGCCATGATGAGCCCTGCAAACCCGTGCGGCAGCCTCGCCGCGATGATCAACGGCAGCGCTGTTTCCGGGTCTCGCTTTAAAGCCGAGTCGAGCGCGGGGTCGTTCAACCCGCCGATTGCCATCACCGCAATGGCCACGGCGAACGGCCAGCGCACCGTGTGAATCACGCCCCAAAGCGCGCCCAGTTTTGAAGCGTCTCGCTCATTTCGAGCGGAAAGAAAGCGTTGAAAATCGTAAAGCTGTTCCGGCCCGCTCAAGCAAAGCAAAATCCCTTTCGCCAACCACACCGCCACGAGCGCTCCGAACAACGAATAGTCCGTTCCTCCAGATATCACCCCTTGCAAATCCGCCGGCCGCCACGACGGCGCCAAAGAAAACCAACTGGCCGGAACGCGGCTCGCAAACACCGCGGGATCAAACTGCGCCCAGCCCATCACCGCAAAGGCGATGGCGCCGGAGCTCAGGACAATCGTCTGCAAAATTTCCACGCGAACAATTCCGTGCAGCCCACCGACCACGACGTAACAGCCGGTCAGGCACAAAATGAGCGTGGCACAAATCCAAGGCGGGAACGGCAGAAACACGGCGCCGAATTTCCCCATCCCAATCGCGCCATAGCCGAGCAACGCGCTGATTGTCAGCACGGCGAAGACGGTGTAAGCCAGGCGCGCAAAACTCCCCGCCGGGCCGCGCCCAAAGCGGGTCTGCATCCATTCGGCGCCGGTGATAACGCCGCTGCGACGAATCCATTTGCCCATGTACCCGAGGTAAAAGGCCGTGATGGGAAATCCCCAGAGCCAGTGGACCCACATTGATTTCATCCCTAAAACAATGAACAAGGAAACGATCCACATCGTGCCGGTGATGTCGAAATAAGATGATGACCCGGACATGGCGAGCGCCCACCAGGGCAGCTGACGGTTGCCCAGAAAATAGGCCGAGAGGCCGCCCGCGGATTTTCTCTTCATCGAAAATCCAATTCCGACGATGGCCAGCAGGTAAACCAAGATGATGATCTGATCGATTAAAGCGAGGCGCATGGCTGGAGTTGTCGCGGCTGATTCGACTCGCCCGCGCCTAGCGCTGCCTTGATGGCTATCAACCAAAACGCCAACGTCGTAGCCGCCGAGGTCAGGAGGCGGACAAAGCATTACACCTGTTGCGCGATGTACCCGCCGACGTGAAGAGGCGGACGTGCTTCTAAACAATTCCCGCTTTTCCGCTCAGCCGGTACCGGGCGCGGATTCCAAGAAGCTCACCCCGCAGATTCAGAGCGGACCAGGATTTGGAGAACTGAATTCCGTTCCGATCTGAAGGCCGGCTATTGCTGATACGCGAGCCAGAGCGCGCGGAAATAGCGCATCACGCGAAGCGGATCGGTGCTCTCCGGAATTTCGGCCAGACAGAAACCGGAGAAGCCAATCTCGTTCAGCCGGTGCAACAACTTCCGGAACGGGTATTCCTCCAAATACAAATCCCGCATGTGAACAGAAAAAATCTTGTTCTTCAGCAAATCGAAATTCCGGTCGAACCCATCGCCTTCCAAATCGCTTTGATTTGAATTCCAGCATACGCCGACATTGGGATGATTCGCTGCGTCCATGATCTTTCGGATGTTCGGCACGAGCGAAGTCCCCGGCCCGTGCACCTCCAGCCGGATTGGCAGCCCGTAACCGTCCGCGAATTCGCCCAACTCCCGCAGCGAACGGCCAATCTGCTCGAGCGTTTTCTCGACCGGCACTTCTTTGGGCAAACCATTCGGACGCACCTTCACGCCACCCGCGCCCACATCATGCGCCAGGACGATATATTCCTTGGTGGCATCGATATCACGCCGCAGTTTCGCCTGGTCCGGCGTGTGATAATCAAAGGCGCTTCCCAGCCCCATTAATCTCGCGGGCGAATCTTCGAACCGCTTCCGAACCTCCGCGCGTTGCGGCTTGCTCAGCGTCACTTCCACGCCGTGAGCGTGCGACGTCCTCAGTTCGACTCCTTCGAATTTGGTGGCCGCGCAATTTTTGATGATCGTTGGCACATTCCAGTCCTTGGCGAGGTTGTACGTCACCGTGCCCAGATGCATTTTCGAACCAGCTGGCGTTGCGGCCTGGACCGCGCGTTCCGGCAAACCACTCGCAGCAAAACCGGCCGCGCTCAAAAGCCCCGTCTTTAGCAAACCACGTCGATTCATTTTCATAAATTGTTGATCAGACAAAGAGTGCCGACCAGCCGTTGCGCTTTCGTCGTCCGTCCTGCTTCATGGGAACAACCCGCGGGAAACTTTCGCCTCTTGCACGCGGCGGATTCCCAAACTCAAAGCGGCCAGACGCATCGAAACCTTTTGTTTTCGGCTGATGTTCAGCGTCTGCACGAACGCATTTTCCAAAATCCGAAACAGCTTGTCCGTTACTTCCGTCTCGCTCCAAAAGAAACTCTGCAGATCCTGGACCCATTCAAAATAGGAGACGACAACGCCGCCGGCATTGCAAAGAACGTCCGGGATCAAAAAAATCTCCGCCCGCTGATTGATGATATCGTCAGCCTCGGGCGTGGTGGGGCCGTTCGCAGCTTCCGCCAAAATGCGGCAATTGATTCTTCCCGCGTTTTCCGCCGTGATTTGCCGTTCGAGAGCCGCCGGCACGAGAATGTCGCACGGCGTGATCAATACTTGGTCGTTCGAAATCGCCTGGCCGCCAGGAAAACCGGCGACATGTTTAGTTTTCTCGGCGTGCGCTTGGAGCGCATTTAAATCGAGTCCCTTCTCGTTCAGCACGCCGCCCGAAACATCGCTGACGGCAATGATCTTCACGCCATAGCGCGCCAGCGAAAACGCCGCGACGGACCCGACATTGCCGAAACCTTGCACCACTGCTGTGGCGCTCTCGGAAGCCAGGCCGATCGTGTCCATCGCGCGATTGATCAAGTAACCGACGCCGCGGCCGGTGGCTTCGCGGCGCCCCAACGAACCGCCGAGCCCGACTGGTTTTCCCGTCACAATACTCGGCACGGTGTAACCCATGTGAACCGAATACGTGTCCATCATCCAAGCCATGATCTGCTCGTTCGTCCCCACGTCAGGGGCCATGATATCGACGTGCTCGCCAATGAACGGGATCATTTCCTGGGTGTACCGGCGGGTTAACCGTTCCAATTCGCTTTTCGAAAGCCGCGCTGGCTCGCATGCCACGCCGCCTTTGGCGCCGCCGTACGGCAGGCCCGTTAAGGCGCACTTCCAGCTCATCCACATTGCCAGGGCCGCGACTTCGCCCAACCGCACGTCCGGGTGATACCGCAACCCGCCCTTCGTTGGACCGAGCGTCAAATGATGTTGCACGCGGTAACCCGAAAACACATGAGTCGTCCCGTCGTCCATGTGCACCGGCAGCGAGACGGTCAGGGAACGTTTCGGGTATTTCAGCCGGCCGCGCTGCGCTTCGGGAATTTCCAAAAAATCGGCGACCGAATCGAACTGCTGGCAAGCCATCCGAAAAGTCGGGTGGTCGTAAATCTCCATAAGCGACGCCGTGAAGCACCGGAGCGGCCGATTATTTCGTGACCAGCGCCTTCACTTCGGCCGGCAGTTCAAACGCTGACTCGGGCGCTTTATTGAACTCGACAGACGTGACGTTCATCACTTGATCGATCGGCCCCATCTTCTGGGTGACTTTGACCGGCAGTTTCACGTCTTCGAATTTTTTATATTCGTTCACCACATTGGTCACCGTGATCGTGCCGAGCTCAGATTCCTGCGTCCGAATAAAACCTTCCATCAACCCCGAATCGACGCCGTAAAATTCGGTCTGTTCCGCCCCGTTGTTGCGGACCAGGCGGATCTCGTAACAGCTCTTTCCTTCGAACTCTTTTTTCCCGACTGTCTTCATCGATTTGAAATCCTTTTTGTCGTGCAGCACCGAGTCGAAATCGGCCTGTTCCGCGATCTGTTCCTTTTGTTTTCCCTGCAGCAGCATCGGGCCGGTCGCGGAAGTCATCAGCCACGCCACTTGGCCGTCGTATCCGGTTGTGATCTTTCCCGCCCCGGCCAGATCGATCTTCACCACCAGCTTATTCGGCCGCGCGGAAAGCACTTCCAAGGTCCCTTTAATGCCTTGGGCGGGCAATTCGTACGAACCTTTCATTTCTTGCGACCGGATTTTGTCGAAGGCGGGCTTGCCGCCTAATTCCTTGACGAAACGCTCGATGATCTCTTCTGCAGGCGGAAGCTTCTCGGCTGAATCGGGTTTTTTGACCGGGTCTGCCGCGGAAATTCCAAGAGTGCAAACCAACGCTAAAAGACATCGAGCGAGCGAGCGGGAGGAAATTTTCATGAGGTGCTTTCGTGTTCGATTTTGAGGCGAGGCCACTGTGGGCAAAGACACTGGGTTTTGAAAGCCGAATTTCGGGGCGTCGCCGGACAGAAACAAAAAGCATTTGGACCGCGGATTTGTAGGACGTGAACCGCGTCCGCAACCGCCGGGTTGGATTTATTGTCCGGAATCAACCCAACGCAGCGCCGCCTCGAGCGCCGCATCTTTGCCAGCCAATAAATCCGTGCGAACCAGCGGCACCGTTGTATCCGGCCGCACACCGCGGCCCTCCAATCGAATCCCCGACGGCGTGGTGTAATCCGCGATGGCGTGGTACAAAATATCCCCGTTGGGCAGCCGGTCGAAAAAGGCTGGCAAGGCCTGGCCGCCGGTCAGCTCGCCAAAGACCTGAGCTCTGCCAATGTCCTGCATGCCGCCGGCAAAGATTTCGCTCGCGCTCAATGAAAGCGGGTCGATCAGAATGGCCAGTTTGCCGCCGAACGGCCGGACCCGTTTCCCATCGGGATTCACCCAACGTGGATTCGCCAGAAAGTGCAATTCGGCCACGCGCATTTTCATCGTCCCTAACGAAACTTGATTAGTGAGAAAATGCCCCGACACGCCCATGATCATTCCGCCGATTCCGCCGACGTTGCCGCGCAGATCGATAATAATAGCGTCGTCATGCCGGAAACGGTCGACCGCCCGGTCAATCTCGCTCATCACCGGCAGCATCCACAGGTTGAAACCAATCACCCCAACATGGCGGCCATGATCCGTGGTTAGCTCGCGGCTCTGAAACGTGGCATACATCTTCGGCAAATTGCCGAGCTCGCTCAGTTGACCGCTCGGCTTGACTCGCACCAGGTCCTTCTTAACCTCGCGATTCTCGCCATCGCGAAATTCGAGATGAACGACGCTCCCAACTGGTCCCCGCAGACGCCCCATCGCCATTCGCCATCCGTGGAACGCCGCCTCCCTCGCCTTCAATTTTTTTGTAATCTGCTTGCTCTGGTTGCGAACCGCGTCGCCTTCAATCCGGATCAGTTCCCAGCCAGGGCGAATCCCCGCAGCTTCACCCGGACTTCCCGCCTCGACGCGGAAGACAACCAAACTGCCTTCCAAAAATCTTAGATCAAAGCCCACCACACCGTCGCCCTCCGGTTTCCCCTCCTCGCCTGCGGAAGCAGCGGCGGTTTTGTCGCTCGCTTTTTTTGAGTCGCGCGTTGCGCCGGGCTTTTTGCGGCGCGCCGACGATGGGCGGGGTTCAACTTTCGCCGCCAATTCACGGGGAATGACTGTCATGTGGGATTGCCCCAAACGATCCAGCATGTTGTCGATGATTTCGCGCAGCGCTTCATTGTCCTTTGCCCGTTCCGCCTTGGGGCGCAGTTCATCCCGCACTGCGACCCAATTCAGGCCGTGAAAATTTGTGTCGAAGTACGAATCGTTGATGATCCGCCAGGCCGCATCGAACGTCTCCAGCGGTTTGAATGACGAAACTGCGGGAGACGAACTGGACGGCGGAAGGTGCTTGCAGCCGCCGAACAATCCAACAACCAAAACCGCCCACGCGAAACTCAGCGCGCGTGATCCGCTCAAGAGCACCAATGGCAATCGGACGGAGAAGTTCGCCCGAACGAAACGTGATGACATAGCGGCCGATTTTACTGAAAGAGTTTAGGCGGGCGAGGGAAAAACCAAAGGCAACGCCCGTCTCCGTGGCCACACCAAGCAAGCCAGGCGGCAGGAACACAGCGTTCACGCTGCAGCCCAGGCGTTGCACCAATGCTGTGTTGTAACGCCGACTTCTGCAGCCTAAGGGCCGCGTTCCGATCGTGTGCGGCTACATGCCTCGCCAGGAACGCAGCGTTCACGCTGCAGCCCAGGCGTTGCACCAATGCTGTGTTGTGACGCCGACTCTGCAGCCTAAAGGCCGCGCTCCGATCGTGTGCGGCTACCTGTCTCGGCAGGAACGCAGCGTTCACGCTGCAGCCCAGGCGTTGCACCACTGCTGTGTTGTGACGCCGACTCTGCAGCCCAAAGGCCGCGTTCCGATCGTGTGCGGCTACCTGTCTCGGCAGGAACGCAGCGTTCACGCTGCAGCCCAGGCATTACACCCAACTGCTCCGATAATTACTCCGAGTCTTCGCGCGATCTCTGGAGTTCACGCCGCAACTCGCGAATGGCTTCCCGCAATTCGCGCAGATCCCGTTGAAGGCCTTGCAGGTGATCTGGCCGAATTTGGGGATGAGCCGGCATTGGCTGGGGCATTCCATGCATCCCGGGCATGTTAGGCATCGGTTGCATCGGAGACGCCATTCCTGGCTGCATCGGATGCATGCCTTGCATCTGTTGCGGTGGCATTCCTTGAGGTGGCATCGGCGGGGGCATCGCTCCACCCATCGACTGGGGCTGCATCGGTGGATTTGGCATGCCATGCATCGGTTGAGGCGGCATGCCTGGGCCTGGCGGCATCATGGGACCGCCGCCGCCAAAACCATCTCTTCCGCGGTCGCCCATGGTCGGGCCCATATTCGCTCCCCTCATGCGGCCACCCATGCCCGGCTGCATCCCAAGTCCTCTCCTCTCCCGCATTGGCTGTGATGAATCCCCGCGATCGCCAATCTTCCGCTGCAGTTCCTCAGCTCGCTTTTGCAAACGGTCAGCCTCCTCGTGCAACCCTGCTTGATGCAAATTCAACATGGCGATCCGCAAATGCTGCAACCGAGCCCTCGCCTCGCTTTGTCCTCCGAAAGAATCGCGCTGATCGCCACCATAAGATTCCGCGCGAAATTTTTGGACTTTTTGCCCGAGCGCGCGCGCCTCGTCCCCCTCCCCGTTTTCATCCAAGTCGCGAATGCGCTCCCGCATTTTTTTCATCTTTTCGCCGCCGTTCCCCTCGGACTTTTTCCCCTTCTGTTTCTTGGCGTGCGCTGGGTCGGGAGCGGGGCGGTTTACCTCCGGTCCTTCGTCGCGCGGTTTTTCGCTTTTTTCATTTTGGGCGACGGCCAATGTCATGCTCAAAGCGAGCGCAGCAAGGGCGGGGAGAATAAATCTTCGGTAATGGAATAATTTCATAAGACCTTTCGTGAATGCTGAAACGTCGAGCCTTCCCAAACAATTAGGAAACAAGCCCCAGGTGATCGTCCACATCCAAGCACGGAGACGATCCTCTGGCGAGGTTTGTTACACCGTCAGAACCGTGCTGGCCGGCAGCCCCAGCCGCTCGTGAATCTGGTGCAGCAATGACGGAGGCAATTCCACGTTGCTCCAAGTGCAGGCGCGGTCCGGAGGCCGCGTGACCCATCGTTTCACACAATTGCCTTCGCCGATTTTCTCCCCCGGAAATTCACACGAAATGGTGATTTCAGGAATAGGATGAAGTTCCGAACGCGAGTTGCGAAACGGAACGACTTCGAGCAAGCCGTGCTGGCCGTTGCCGAGGAAAACATCCGCAACAAGAAGATCGCTTTCGACCTGCTTGAAGTGCCAATCGTCAACCATAATTTTCATGGCGGAACTCCTGGCTTGGTGGGGTCAAGCACTGGTTAAGCTACACCGCCCCCAAAAGGGCTGCAAGAAACGTCTGGCTGATCGGCGTTGGGGGTGAGAAGGGGGGAAACCCGCTAATTCGAAACGACCACAAATTGTCAAAATGCCGTTCGACTTTGATCTACCTGTCCTGGTGCGGGGGGAGAGAGTTGACTCGCCCGACGCGTTGCCCTCCTCTGGGGGAGTGGTCATTGGTCCTTAATTCGTTCATTCGTCCATTGGTCCTTCGTCGTTTCTTCGGCCGCGCAAAATGAAAATTGCCGTGTGGCTAGGGCTCGACGCTGGGGTCGCTCGCCACCGTTCTTAGGGGACATCTTTCAGGCGTTCAGCCTCGTCGCCGCGAGCGCGGTGTCGCGGGCCAAGTATCGAGCGCCCCACATCCAGAATGCCCCGCTCACCAGAAACATCATTCCGACAACCTGGAACGCCGCCGTCATATTCGCGCGGTCGGAAATCATTCCGATGACAAACGGCGAAATCACGTCGCCCAGCGCGTGAATGACAAAAATATTCAGCGCGAAGGCTTCCGCCCGAATCGCCGGATGCGTCACGTTGGCCAGAACCGTGTTGGTGGGGCCGGTATTGAAGAACAAACAGACGCAAGCCAGAAACATCAGGAGCCAAGCCCAGGGAAATGGCGCGTAAAGCACTCCGAGAAAAAACGGAAAGCCAGCCCACATGGCCACGCCCGAAACCAAAAAGTAAGATCCCGGGAAACGCCGGCGCAGTTTGTCTCCAGCCATTCCACCCGTCAGCGTGCCAACCAATCCTGCCACCACCATGATGGCTCCGAAAATCGTGGCCACATCTCCCGGCACTTTCCTCATCTCTTTCATGTAATCCACCATCCAAAAGCCAATCCCGCCCATCGCGAAAGTCATCGCTGTCATCCCAAGTGTGTTCAACACATAAGATCGCGTCCGCAGCAGCACGAGATAATCAGCCCACCCCACTCGGCGCGCGCTCTCGACCGCTCGCGCCTGGGCCAAACGCGGCTCTCGCATGAACGTCGCGATAAACGCCAGCAACAACCCGGGCGCAACCACAAGATAAAAAGCCCAGCGCCAACCCAGCGACGATTTCGCCACCTGTTCCCCGAAGGCGAACCCAATCGCCGTCCCGACTGGTATCGCCATGTAAAACCACGACAGCACCCGGCCTCGCACGGCCACGGGATAAAAATCTGAAATCAGCGCCGGGGCGACTGGTCCGTAAGCGGCCTCGCCAATGCCCACGAAACAGCGAGTCACTAACAAAATGAGAAACGTTCCGGCCAATCCCGAAGCGCCGCTGGCAAAACTCCACAGCGCCACGCCAACCGCAATCAATTTCCAACGCGACCGGCGCTCAGCGAGCCGGCCAAAGACGGGCGCGGCAACCATGTAAAGAACCATGAACGCCATCGACAGCAATCCAAGAAGAGCGTTGTTGGGCGTGAAGCCGAATAGCTTTTGGAAAGCCGCAAATAAATGGCTGAGCGCAGGGCCAAGTCTTTCGCTCAAATCGCCGGTCGAAGTCACCAGAAATTCCTGGCGCAAATCCGGAATCACCGCCGCCAAAATATAACGGTCGACGTAATTCAGCAGATTGATCGAGAGGAGCAGAATCAAGCCGGCCCGGGCGCCAGGAAGCGTCCGCGCGGAATCGAACTGAGCCTCGGTGGAGGGTGAGGTTGGGCTGTTTGGCGGATTCATATCGAGCAGACAGTTTCAAACCGGCAGGCAACGTTTACGCTCAGCAAAGGCGTTGCATTCCGTCATGGCAACGGACAAAACACTCTCGCCGCTCCGGAATGCTCCCCTGCATGGAAATTGGATTTTCTTCCCGCAGATAATGCCCGTCTCGTTCGCGTTCGCCCAATTGAATTTTCCTTCCCTCACTCGATACGATTTCAATTCCGAAACTGCTTTGCCTTATCCGACACGCTGCACTATAAAGACCCCCCAAGTTTATTATGACTGCACCTCGGGAACGAACCCGTCCTGCCTCGACTGATCAACCGGCTCGACCTGCCGGCCCCAAAAAACTCCTGGTCGCCAATCGCAGCGAAATCGCCGTGCGCGTCTTCCGCGCCGCAACGGAATTGGGCTTCCGGACCGTGGCGATCTACGCTCAAGAAGACCGGCTTTCGATCCATCGATTTAAAGCAGACGAAGCGTATCTCGTGGGCGAAGGCAAAGGACCCGTCGGCGCGTACCTCGACATTGCAGGGATCGTGACGCTCGCCAAAGAAAAAGGGGCCGATTTCATTCACCCGGGTTACGGGTTTCTTTCCGAGAATGCCGACTTTGCGCAGGCTTGCCTCGAGGCCGGGATTACGTTCGTCGGACCGACCCCCGCGCTGCTCCGGCAGATGGGTGACAAAGTTGCGGCCCGAGCGGTGGCCGTCGCGGCTGGTGTCCCAGTGCTCGCGGGAACTTCCGAGCCGATTGGCGATCGCACTCAAGCTCTCAAAACCGCCAAGGAGGTCGGATTTCCGCTGATTATCAAAGCGGCGTTTGGCGGCGGCGGACGCGGCATGCGCGTCGTCACTCGTCCGGCCGATTTGGCTCCTCTCCTGGATGAAGCGCGCGATGAAGCGGACCGGGCTTTCGGAAACCCCGCTGTATTCCTCGAAAAATATATTCCGAGAGCGAAACACATCGAAGTCCAAGTCCTCGGCGATCACTACGGAAATGTCCTGCACTTGCACGAACGCGATTGCTCCGTGCAGCGGCGCCATCAAAAGGTCATCGAAATCGCCCCCTCGGTTGGGCTGGACCCTTCCGTCCGGCGCGACCTGTGCGAAGCGGCGGTAAAGATCGCCGCGTCGGTGCAATATCGAAATGCCGGCACAGTCGAATTCCTGTTGAATCTCGATACGAACGAATGGTTCTTCATCGAGATGAACCCGCGCATTCAGGTCGAGCACACCGTCACGGAAGTCATCACCGGCATCGACCTGGTGCGGTCGCAGATTCTGATTTCCCAAGGCTACCGATTGCACGGCGCTGAAATCGACTTGCCCCAACAGCCCGACATTCCGCGCAATGGCTACGCCGTCCAAGGCCGGATCACGACGGAAGATCCCGAGAACAAATTCACGCCGGACTACGGCAAGATCATGACGTATCGGTCCGCCGGCGGCTTCGGCATTCGCCTGGACGGAGGGATGGGTTACGCGGGCAGCGTCATCACGCCGTTTTATGATTCGTTGCTCGTCAAGGTGACGGCGTTTGGCCGGAGCTTTCCGCTCGCATTGCAACGAATGGATCGCGCCTTGCGCGAGTTCCGGATCCGCGGAGTCAAAACCAACATTCCGTTTTTGGAAAACGTCATCGCGACGGAAGATTTCCGGGCCGGCCGCGCCACCACCACGCTCATCGACACCACTCCGAGCTTGTTCAAGTTCGCGCCGCGGCGTGACCGCGCCACGAAGTTGATCGCGTTCATCGGGGATGTCATCGTCAATGGCAATCCTCAAGCCAAAGGGTACCAGCCCGCGCACGCGCTTGCGCCCGTTCCAATCCCGGCTTACGACCACAAACAGGCGCCGCCTTCCGGCACGCGACAGCTCCTCCTCGAACTCGGCCCGAAAAAATTCGCGGACTGGGTGCTGCTCCAAAAACAGTTGCTCGTCACCGACACCACCTTTCGCGACGCGCACCAATCGCTCCTCGCGACGCGCGTCCGATCCTACGACATGCTTGCGGCCGCGGGCGCCATCGCCCAGCGCGCTTCCCAACTCTTCAGCCTCGAGATGTGGGGCGGCGCGACGTTCGACACGGCCATGCGCTTTTTGCGGGAAGATCCCTGGGAACGGTTGCGCCTGCTCCGCGCGAAAATCCCGAATATCTGTTTTCAGATGTTGTTTCGCGGATCGAACGCGGTCGGCTATTCGAATTACCCCGACAACGTCGTCGTTGGCTTCGTCAAACACGCGGCCGAAGCAGGCATCGACATCTTCCGGATTTTCGATTCGTTGAATTACACGCCGAACTTGCGGCTCGCGATGGAAGCGGTTCAAGAAACCCACGCCATCTGTGAGCCTGCCATTTGTTATACGGGCGACATCCTTGATCCGAAGCGGACGAAATACTCGCTGAAGTATTATGTAAAACTGGCCAAAGAACTCGAACGGATGGGCGCCCATATCATCGCGATTAAAGATATGGCAGGGGTCTGCCGGCCGTTCGCCGCGTTCCAGCTGGTCAAAGCGCTCAAAGAGGAGCTCGCCGTTCCCATCCATTTCCACACGCACGATTCGAGCGGCATCAACGCGGCGTCCGTCTTGGAAGCCGTCGACGCCAAACTCGACATTGCAGATCTGGCGCTCGCCAGCATGTCCGGCTCAACCAGCCAGCCGAACCTCAATTCCGTCGTCGCCGCCCTGCAAAACACCCCGCGCGACACCGAACTCGACCTTCGGGCGCTCAACGAAATCAGCGATTACTGGGAGAGCGTCCGGCAAATTTACGCACCGTTCGACACCGGCCCGCGGTCTGGCAGCGCCGAGGTTTATTTGCACGAAATGCCCGGCGGCCAATACACCAATCTTAAGGAACAGGCCGAAAGCATGGGCCTGGGACTGCGCTGGCGCGAAATCGTCCGCTGCTACGAGGAAGTCAATCAACTCTTCGGCGACATCATCAAAGTCACGCCTTCGAGCAAAGTCGTTGGCGATATGACGATGTTTCTGGTGACCCGCGGCATCAAACCCGCCGACGTGTTGAATCTCGAACCTGGCAGCGTCCCCTTTCCTGAATCAGTCATCGATATGCTTTCCGGCGGGCTCGGTCAACCGGTCGGCGGCTGGCCCAAACGATTGCAAGAAGTGGTGCTCGGGAAACGCAAACCAATTACAGGACGGCCTGGCGCATCGTTGCCGGCGCTCAATTTTAAAAAGGTCCGCGCGGAAATCGCCGCCAAGATCAAACACGATGTCACCGATGATGATTTCTACAGTTATTTGATGTATCCCGAGGTCTTCCTTGAATTCGTCAAGTTCACGCGCGAATACAGCGACCTTTCCGTGCTCCCATCCTCAGCGTTTTTCTACGGGCTGAAACCGGGCGAGGAACTTTCCATCAACATCGAGGAAGGCAAAACGCTCTTCCTCAAACTCATTCAGGTCGGCGAGGTGGCCAAGGATGGGAAACGGATTCTTGGCTTTGAACTCAATGGCATGCCGCGCGCAACCTCGGTGTTGGATCGTTCGGTCCAGCCAAAAGAGAAAAGCCGGCCGAAAGCCGATCCTGCCAACCCGCTTCAAATCGGCGCGCCTATCCCTGGACTGATCACGTCCATCGCTGTCGGGGTGGGAACGCGCGTGGCCAATGGCGACAAGCTGATCACACTCGAAGCGATGAAAATGCAAACCACCATCTACTCGCCTGAAAACGGCATCGTCGAGGAAATCCTCGTGAAGATCGGCGATACCGTCGAAAGCAAAGATTTGCTCATGAAACTCCGCGCGGGGTGAGAATTCCGAGACAGAGATTTTCGGACTCCCATACAAACGAAACAACGGGAACGAAGCATGTAGCGTTTGCGCCGCAGTTGGGAAATGCGTTCGCGACTGCCAAATCCTCACGCCGTCCATGATCGGTCAGGGGCTTTTGCAGACGCTTCGCTACGGAATCGGAAACTCAATCGACGTGGGGCGGATGCTGTCGATTCTTGGCGATCCAACACTCCGGCTAAACGTGATTGCCCCGCCGCAGAATCTGACCTACGACAGCATGACGCTGACACTGAGCTGGCAAGAAGGTGAACCTAATTGCCAATTCTATGTGTACTCAGCCAGCAGCCTGCAAGGACCATTCACGCGAGTTTCGGGTCCGTCGCCCAACACCAGCGCGAACGTCTCGAATCCCGGTGTTCTAATGGTCCGAGCCGCGAAGGATGTCACCAGCGGCAGCGCTACCTACAATAATTTCAGCCAGGGCAGTTTTTACCCGGCGCAATAAAGCATATGAGAACGAACCTTCTGCTGCTTTTCCTTACTTTAAACGCAGTTATTGGACAGGCTGCTCCATTCATCAATCTGGGCTTTGAAGATGCGAACACAAACCGGGTGAGGGAGGGCTTTGACTATGGGCCAAAGGGCCCGGCCGAAGACCTTTTGCCTGGTTGGAAGCTGTTTTGGCGCACGCAAGAAGTGACGCAAATCGGATTAAATCAAGGACCGCCTGATAATCCCGACCGCGTTGAAACGCTTCTCTCGAGCCCACGGGCCCTTGTGGGAAGTTATTCCCTTGAGGTGTATCCGCCTCACGGCCCTGCCATCGATCCTTTCCCGGATCAGTTCCATTATTCTTTGACGCAGCGGGGCGATATTCCTCCGGATGCAAAGTATCTTTATTTTGCGTTTAAAGATGGTCCATGGATCGCCAGCATCAACGGGGAAGACGTTGCTCTGGGACAAATGGGGTCAGGGAACATTCTCTATGCGGCTGGTGATGTCTCCAAGTTTGCAGGGCAGACGGTGGACCTTGCATTTCGGACGGCATCGCCCACCGCGATTCCTTTTGTTGGCACCCACTTTGTGCTCGACAACATCTTCTTTGTTGGTGTCCCGGAGCCGCGGACGGAAGCTCTGGGGCTTGTGGCGCTGATCCTCGCAGGGGCGGGCCTCCTTCGCAAACAGAGAAGGTGAGCAATCCGGGACATCTGCTCTCGCCAGGCTAGCCTCCCAAAAAATCGTGCATATGCACGATTTTTCGGTAAAGGCTATGCCCGTTCTCGGTGCAGCGCTGGAAGCCGGGGAAATTTGATCGACGCTAAGTCAGCGCTTGCGCTAAATAACCGCCATGTTCTCCCGTCAGTTGAAACGCACTGGCCGTGTGCTGCCTTGGTTCTGTTTCATTCTCTGCCTCGGCGCCGCCAATTCAGCACCGGAACGGGGCCGCGACCAAAAGCCGCTTCTCGGTTTCAGGCCCGAGAATTCCGCGCGGCAACGCGAGCTCGAACAGAAATTCGATGCGCTGCTCAATCGCGACAATCTGAAAGAATGGATGCGCCGCATGTCGGCCCAGCCGCATCAAGTCGGTTCCGCTTACGGGAAAGAAAACGCCGAGTTCCTTGCGGGCCTCTTCCGCTCGTGGGGTTACGACACAGCCATCGAAGTTTTTGAAGTCCTCTTTCCGACGCCGACCGAGCGCATTGTGGAGATGATCGGCCCGGAGAAATTCACGGCAACCTTAAGCGAGCCGCCGATTCCGGAAGATCGCACCTCGGACGTGAGCCGCGAACTGCTCCCGCCCTACAACGCTTATTCGATCGATGGCGACGTCACCGCGCCGCTCGTTTATGTCAATTACGGCGTGCCCAAAGATTACGAAGCCCTGGCCGAACGCGGGATCGAGGTCCGCGGCAAAATCGTCATCGCGCGCTACGGCGGTTCCTGGCGCGGGATCAAACCAAAAGTCGCGGCGGAACATGGGGCGATTGGTTGCCTGATTTATTCAGACCCGCGCGACGACGGGTTTTTTCATGGAGACGTTTACCCGAAAGGCGCCTGGCGCAATGAGCGCGGAGCACAGCGCGGTTCCGTCTCGGACCTGCCGCTGTACCCGGGCGATCCGCTGACGCCCGGAATTGGCGCGACGCACGAGGCGAAACGGCTGCGCCGTGAAGAAGCGCTGACGCTCACCAAAATTCCCGTTCTGCCGATTTCGTCCGCGGATGCGCTGCCGTTGCTCCGCGCGCTGGAAGGTCCGGTGGCGCCCGAGGATTGGCGCGGCGCTTTGCCAATCACGTATCATCTCGGCCCAGGGGCGACCCATGTTCGGTTGAAGGTCGCATCCGATTGGAAAATCGTTCCGGCCTACGACGTGATTGCCAAGCTGCCGGGAACAGAGCGGCCGGACGAATGGATCATCCGCGGCAATCATCACGATGCGTGGGTGCTGGGCGCGGATGACCCGCTCAGCGGGCTGGTCGCAATGTTGGAAGAGGCGCGCGCGATCGGTGAACTCCGCAAAAATGGATGGCAGCCAAAACGGACGGTTGTGTTCGCCGCCTGGGACGCGGAGGAACCTGGACTGCTCGGTTCGACTGAATGGGTCGAAACACATGCGGATCTGCTGCAACAGAAGGCCGCCATTTACATTAATTCTGACAATACCGGGCGAGGGTTTCTGCACGCGCACGGATCGCATTCACTCGAAAAATGGGTGAATGAAATCGGCGGAAGCGTCATTGATCCGGAGACCAAGATCCCGGTGGTGGAACGTGAACGCGCCCGGGAATTGGTCCACGGCTCGCCCGAAGAACGGCGCGAACTCCGGTCCAGGTCCGATCTGCGGATTGGCGCACTCGGGTCAGGGTCGGATTACACGCCGTTCCTGCAGCATCTGGGCGTCGCTTCACTCGATCTGCGCTTTGGGGGAGAAAACGGCGGCGGGTCGTACCATTCGCTTTACGATTCATTCGATCATTACAACCGGTTTGGGGATCCCGGGTTTTATTACGGCATTGCTCTGGCCCAAACCGCTGGACGGGCGGTGTTGCGGGCCGCGGACGCGGACGTGCTGCCATTCGTTTCGTCGAATTTCACGGAAACCGTCGGCCAATACGTGAAGGAAGTGGTGAAGCTTGCGGATGATCTCCGGCAACAAACTCGTGAGCACAATGATCTCCTCGCGGAAAAGCGGTACCAGGAAGCGGCTGACCCGAACCAAAAATATGTTCCGCCCAAGCCGAGAGCCCCCGTGCCGTTCTTTAATTTTGCGCCGTTGCACAACGCCATGACTCGGCTCGACCAAACGGCCGAAAGATTTCAGAAAGCCTGGCGGGAAAACACCACGCCGCAATGGAAGCTGACGCCGGCGGCAGAGAAACAAATCGAGGCGGCGTTTGTTCGAGCCGAGCGGGCGCTTGCCGCAGGACCGGGCTTGCCGCGCCGGCCATGGTACAAGCACCAGATTTACGCGCCCGGTTTTTATACCGGTTATGGCGTCAAAACTCTGCCGGGGATTCGGGAAGCGATCGAGGAGCGAGCCTGGGACGATGTCAACCCGCAGATTGCGCAAGTCGCGAATGTGCTGTTGGGCTGGGCCCGAGAGATAGACGCCGCCACGCAAGCACTGCAGCACGCCGGGCGATCCTTGTGAAGAACTCCCCACAAATTCAGGCCGACCCCCAGATTGATCTTCTTCTTCAATCCCTGTTTCTTGCTCAATTGCGCCAGCAGCCGCGGTCAGAGTCAAAAGGGTTCGAATTCAGAGGCCGCTTTGGCCGCGAGCCGCTCCAACCAAAAGGCCGGCTCGCCTTGAGCATCCGCAGCATCAGCCAATTCAGGAACAATTCCCCAGACTCGGGCAAAATTCTGCGGCGACTTTCCGGACTCGACGAAAATGCGCCCAGCCAATCCAAGGCAGCGCACTCCTTGGCGCGCGCAAAGCCGCGCCACTTCCCCCACTCCTTTGCCCATTCCGGTCGATTCATCGATGGCGCCTTCTCCGGTCAAGACCACGTCCACAGTCGAGATGCGCTCGTCGAACCGGCTCAGTTGATTAAAAATGTCAAATCCAGCTTCGAGTTTGGCCCCGAGAAACGCCGCCAGCCCGAAACCCAACCCTCCCGCTGCGCCGGCGCCTGGCCATTCCTCGGCGCGAATGCCCAACTGTTGCTCGCAAATCGCGGCCAAACGGGCCAGGCACGCTTCCGCTTGGGCAAAGTCATCAACCCGCAACCCTTTTTGCGGTCCATAAACGCGGCTGGCTCCGCGCGGCCCGAGCAATGGATTTTGCACATCGACCGCGACGGTCACCTGCTCGAACCCGAGCGGACGGACCGGCGGTTCGATTGCCCCGAGCGATTCCAAACTCGTCCACCGGTCGATGCATTCCCCAGTTTGCGAAAGGAAATTCCAACCCAGCGCGCTGGCCAATCCGAATCCGCCATCGTTCGTGGCGCTGCCGCCAATCCCACAGAGAACCTTGCGGGCGCCGGCAGCGGCAGCGTCATGAAGCAGCTGCCCGAGGCCGAAAGTGTCCAGATCGAAGGGATGGAATCGGCCTGGCGGGAGCAAAGCGAGGCCGATGACCTGCGCCGACTCAACGATGGCGGTTTGGGTTTCTCGGGAAAACCACCAACTGGCCTGGCGCGACCGATGGGCAGCGTCGATAGTTTCGGTAGTGCAAATCGCCGCGTCGAGCAACGGGCTGATCACTTCGCCAAAGCCATCGCCGCCGTCGCTCATCGGCAGCAACTCGATCTCATCCGAGGCGCGAATTTTGCGCCAGCCAGTTGCCATTGCTTGCGCCGCTTCGGACGCAGTTAATGTCCCTTTGAATTTGTCCGGCACGATCAGCACTTTCATGATTTTAAGTCCGGCTGCAGCCCGCAATTCTCATGGGACAACTGTCCAGGCGCCGGCAGGGCGTTGATAAAGGAAATTGTTGCGAAATGAAACGGATATGTCAGTTTGTCGGCTATGGAAAAACCGAAGATTATTGCCTACTTGAAGCCCCATTGCGGATGGAGCGAAGGCGTCCGCGCTGTCCTCCGGAAGCACGATTTGCCATTCGAAGATCGCGACATCATCAACGATTTGACCCAACGAACGGAAATGATTGAGAAAAGCGGCCAAATGCTCAGTCCTTGCGTGGAAGTGGACGGGAAAATCCTGGCGGATGTCAGCGGCGAAGAAGTGGAAGCGTATTTGCTCGCGAACAAATTGGTTACGCCGACAGACCGGCCAGCGGATGCTCCCACCAACGCGCCGTGCGCGCACGAAGCGCCCTCGACGCTGGATTTCCGTCGGTAACCTCGTTTTTGCAGAACTTTTTTTTGTGGGCGGAACGCAGGCGTTCCGCCTTTTTGTTTCCCCTGAACCCGGGCTCGCTCGTCTTGCCGAGGCGAGTTGAGGAGAGAGCATGGGCGGTCCGACACGGGTTGCCCCTTACCTCGTTTTCAGGCCAGATCCTGATTCCGCAGCGTCGGGCTTCTCGGTTAGAAAAAGAAGAAACATCAGGGATTCGTGTGGCATGAAAACCTTCGTCATTCTTTTGATCCTTCTCGTTCTGGGAGTCGCAGCTTTCTTCGGTTACCGCGCCTACAGCCAGGGAATTGTGGTGGATATCAGCCAGGAACAAATCCAACAGCAACTCGACAAAAAATTTCCGATCCAAAAAACTTATCTCGTCTCCTCCGTGACGCTTTCGAATCCGAAAGTGGAGCTCAAGAATGGCTCGGATCGCATCTTCGTCGGCGTGAATGTGGCCGCGGGGATTCCAGCGGTCAAAAACGTCAGCGGCGCCGCGGAGATTTCCGGCAAGGTCGATTACGATCCCAATGCCGGGGAGTTTTTCCTCAAGGACGCGCAACTGGAAAAGGTGTCGATGACCGGATTGCCGGACAAGCATATCGATCAAGTGAAGACAATCGTGGACGCGCTGGCGAAAGAGGTTTTGAACCGCTTCTCAATTTACAAACTGCAAGAGTCCGATCGTTTGCAAGCGATCACGAAATTGTTTTTGCAATCGGTCGGTGTGGAAGGCGGCAAGCTCCGGATAAAGATGGGCCTGAAAAAAACGTAGCCAAGGCCCCGTAGCTCCGTCTCGGCAGTGTCTACGGACCAGCCGCAGCAATGCCCGAATGGGAATTGCTCTTCAAAATTTCGGACGCCGCCTGGTTGGCGTTGTTTCAGAGCGTTTTTGGTTCGCGCGCGAGCGAGCTGATCGTCCTGAGGAGCATTTGAGTGGAGTACGGTTTATTCAGAAAGGCGTTTGCATCCAAAGTTTCCCTGAGGCTGGTTTTGGCCCGCGAACTCGCTCCGCTCGCGCAGATGATCTTCAGCGATGGGGCAACGCGCCTAAGTTCCTTGATCATCCGAGCGCCATCCATGAGCGGCATCATCAAGTCCACCACGGCAACTTGAATCTGGGCGCGATGTTGCTCGAATGCGAGCAAACCCGCGACTCCATCCCTGGCCGTGACGACGCGATAATTAAATGTTTCCAGAGTTAATTTGCACATCTCGAGGAGCGCTTCTTCGTCGTCAACCACCAGGACCAACTTGCCGTGGCCATCGGGCGGAGCAGCCGAGGCGGAATCCTCTCGACCGGGAGCATTCTCTGCGGCCGGAAGAAAGATCGTGAACGCAGTGCCTTCGCCAGGTTTGCTGTCGACCTCCAAAAATCCGGAGTGGCTTTTGACGATGCTGACGACGGTGGAGAGTCCGAGCCCAGTTCCTTTGCCCTCTTCTTTGGTGGTAAAAAAGGGGTCGAAAATTTTTGCCAGCAACTCCGGGGGAATGCCAGTGCCAGTGTCCCGGACGACAATCTTTACGAACTTTCCGGAGATTGGCTCTGCGCTGCCGGGCGGAGTTTTCCTTTCCAAAAGCGCTGTCTCCGCCTCGAGTTGAAGGAGACCTCCGTTGGGCATGGCGTCTCGTGCATTGACACAGAGGTTCATCAGCACCTGGTGCAGTTGGGTCACGTTGCCCATAACCAGCAGGCGGTGCTGGGAGAGCTGGTTCTGAATGCGAACGGACGGAGGGAGCGTCCTTCGGAGGAGCTTGCAAATATCGTTCACCAAGGGGTGCAGATCGAGGGCGGCCGTTTGGCCCGCGGCTCCGCGCGCGAAGGAAAGGATTTGTTTCACCATTTCCGAACCGCGCTGGGCGGTGGTGCACATCACTTCCACGATCTTACGACCTTCGTCGTTGGTGACATTGTCGCGGAGCAGCTCTGATGCGAGCAAAATTGGCGAGAAGATATTATTCAAATCATGGGCAATCCCGCCGGCCAGCACGCCCAAAGACTCCATTCGCTGGGCTCGCAGGAACTGGGCTTCCGTCTTTTTCTTTTCTGTCAGGTCAGTATTGATCACCAAAACAGCTTTTGGTTGGTCATTTTCATCGCGCAACAAACTGCGCCGGGCGCTCACGACCAGCTCTTTTCCGTCCCGGGTGGTCTGAATCATCTCCCCTTCCCATCGGCCTTTTTCCAAAAATGCGGCCATGATTTCTTGGGTCGAGGCCGGCTGCCATTGCGGCAGGAACGAGGAAATTTTTTGGCCGAGAATTTCGTTCCGCTTCCAGCCGTAGAGCTCTTCGGCCCCTCGATTCCAATAGAGCACTATATCGTGGGGATCTGTGACGAAGATTGCGTCGGGGGCTTCATCCAACAAGGTCGCTTGCTGCCGGATTTGTTCCTGCGCCAATTTGCGGTCGGTGATGTCCTCGATGGAGCAGTCATAAAAGCGGACAGCGCCAGTGTGGTCGCAAATGGCCCGGGCATTGAGCGAGATCCAAATCGTTTTTCCTTGTTTGGTGCGGGCTTGCAGGACGAAACCTTTGACGATTCCGTGTTCCGCGATGAGCCCTTTGAATGCTTCCCGCTCGTCCGCTCTGGCATAAACTTGGGTCGCGATATCCTGGACCTCATGGATCAACTGGTCTGGCGAGGCGTAGCCCAACATCTCCGCCAAAGATGGGTTCACCGCGGTAAACCGTCCGTCCGGCGTAGTCTGACAAATGCCTTCCATCGAATTTTCAAAAATGGAGCGGTACTTTTGCTCCGCTTCCAGTCTTTGGGTAATATCCCTTCCATTCAGAACGATCCCATCGATGGCGGGATCATCCAGCAACGCTTGCCCGATCACCTCGAGATTTCGCCAAGAGCCATCCTTATGGCGGAACCTGAACTGAACGGCCATCGGACCCTCGGAGATGCGCAAGGCTCTTTGAAAGCCGTTTTGTGCCGCAGGCAGATCAGCCGGATGAATCAAGGAAAACGCGCTCTGGCCGATCAATTCGCCCGGGGCAAAGCCGAGGACCTTTTCAATAGACGGGCTGTTGTATTTGAAACGCCCATGACGATCCAACACGCTGACGATATCCAGCCCGTTTTCCGTCAGGGTGCGGAACCATCGTTCCTGCTTCCGCAAGGCTTCCTCAGCCTGAGCTCGGGACTGGCGATCTTCCACCTCGCGCAACGCCCGCCGCACGGCAGGAACCAGTTTTTCCGGCCGGTGTTTGAGGACGTAATCCGTCGCGCCGGTTTTCAGGCTTTCGACCGCTGCTTCTTCTCCGATCGTGCCGGAAAAAAAGATGAAGGGCAGTTCAGGGCGCAGTTCGCGCGCGGCCGAGAGCGCGACCAGACCGTTGTAGAAAGGGAGCGTGAAATCGGAAATGATCAAATCGGCGTTAGCCGTTCTCAATTCACGACAGAAGTCGTCCCGCGTGTCGACGCGTCTGAGTTCGGGGTCCAAGCCTTCGTCTTCCAAGATGCGCAACACCAACTCGGAATCGAGCGGGTTGTCTTCCAGGTGCAGAATTCGTAGCGCAGGCATAGATCAGTTCGATGGCGCAATATCGCCCGGTGGCGGCGGCTCATTGAGGATGGCCCAGAAGCAGCCCATTTTTTCTATCGCGTGAATGAACTGCTGGAAGTCGACCGGTTTGACCACATACGCATTACATCCCAGGGCGTAGCATTTCTCGAGATCCGGTTCTTCACGCGACGAGGTGACCACCACCACGGGCATTGTTTTCAGCCCCGGATTGGATTTGATCTGGCGCAACACTTCCAAGCCGCTGAGCTTGGGCAATTTTAAATCGAGCAAAACGACAACTGGATTTCCGGGTCGGCGCGCCTGATGCGCGTTCCGGCATAACAGGTAATCAAGCGCCTCGACGCCGTCGCGCGCAATCTCGACTTCGTTGGCGAGGTTATGCTCGGCCAGTGCTTGCAGGGTTAATTCAATGTCGTTCTCGCTGTCTTCGACCAAGAGGATTCGTTTGAATTCGTTCATGCGTTCTGATCTCGGTTTGGCATCGAGAAGTAAAAAGTGGCGCCCTCCTCGATCTTGCTCTCCGCCCAGACTCGGCCGCCGTGCCGCGTGATCACCCGGCGCACGTTGGCCAGCCCAATGCCAGTCCCCTCGAATTCCGATTCGCGGTGCAGCCGCTGAAAAACGCCAAATAATTTATCGGCATACGCCATGTCGAAGCCGACACCGTTATCCCGAACATAAAAGGTCTGCTCGCCATCGTTTCGGCCGCCAATTTCAATGACGGCTCTCGCGCGGGTGCGGGTGTACTTCACCGCATTCGCGATCAGGTTGATCCAAACTTGCCGGAGCATCGATTCGTCGCCATGCACGTCCGGCAGCTCCGCGATCTTCCATTCGATCGATCGGGAGGTTAGCTCCGGCGCCATGTCCGCGATGACGCTGGCCACGAGATTGGCCGTGCGAACTTGGTTGCGAGTCATTTCTTTCCGGCCCGTGCGCGAGAAGATGAGCAATTCATCAATCAGCACGCCCATCTTCTTGGCGGCCTCGCTGATGACGTCGAGATGCCGTTTGCCCTTGTCATCCAGCACGCCGGCCGCGTGTTTTTTCAGCATCTGCGAGAATCCATCGATATGCCTGAGCGGGGCTCGCAGGTCATGGGAAACCGAATAGCTGAACGCTTCCAGTTCTTTGTTTAAAGCCGTCAACTCGGCGGTGCGTTCGAGCACGCGCTGTTCGAGTTGGGCGTTCAAACTCACCATCTCCGCGTTGGCGCGCTCGACTTCGGCCTGCCGCCGAGCTTGAGCATCCGCCATCGAATTGAAAGTTTCGGCCAAAAGGTGCAGCTCCCCGGTTTTTTCCGCGCTGCTCACTCTGGCGGTCAAGTCTCCCGAGGCGATCCGGCGGGCGGCCGCCACCAACGAGGAAATCGGCGCCAAAACAAAATGGCCGGCGTACCACCGCGCCATCAGCAAAGCCCCAAAGCCAACCGCCGCCAGGATGATCAGATTTCGGGCAAGAATCTCGTTTGCATGCGAGAAGGCCAAGTTGCTTGGAATACCCACGCTGACAAATAGGCCTGGCGATTGTGCGGGCGCGTCATAAATCGGAGTGACGGAATAGAGCCGCGCCACGCCGTCGATGCCAGGTCCTTGAAAGCTGCCTTCGTTGCGGCGAAAGATTTGGTCCACGAAATAGTTTCCGGATAAGTTTTGGCCAACCCATTTTTCAGCCTCAGGAAATCGGGCCAGAACGCTTCCGTTGCGATCAATCATCGTCACCGCAGCCCCTGGCGGAAGCTGGATTTGCGCGAGGGTTTTGGACAGCAATTTCAAGTCCAGCGAAGCGAACAACACCCGCTCGACCGAACCGTTCTGGTCGACCACTGGATAGCCAAAATCAAGGGCAGCCACATCGGTCAATCGTCCGACCTGAAAATCGCCAATGGCAAAACGGCGTGTGGCCACGGCCGGGCGAAAATAAGAGCGGTCCGAAAGATCGACGTTGGTGTTTGTGCGGACAGCGCTGGCAAAGACTTCTCCGTCCTTTTCGATCAACCCAAAATTGAGGTAATCGGGCGAGAGCTTTCGCAGATTAGAGAAATGGTTTCCACAAACCGTCCGGTTCGTGGAAAAAACGAGAAACGGAAATTGAGCCAGAGTGGAGAGGAGTTGGCGGGCATTCTTGACGAAGTTCTCCTCGTAAGCGGCGGCGACTTTGGCCAGGCCGATGGTTTCCTGGCGCAATTTGTCCATCTCTGTGCGGCGCTGCTCGAGGTTGGTGTAAAGCGCCAGACCGAGCGCGGGAATCACCGGGAGCATCACCAACAGGAATAGTTTGGTCCGCAGTCGAGTTAAAAACCGGATTCGGGCGGCGCCATCTTGAGTTCTGCTCATCTACAGTTTGAAAAAATGCTAGTGGACGAGTTTTGCCAGGGCAAGCCAAGGGCCTGAGCAGAAAAAAAATTCCGGACTCTTGTCTGAAAACCGCAAGAGACCGCGCTTGTCGAAATGGCCTGGGCCAAACGCATCTTGAGAATACGGTGATTCCATCCGAAATCTTTCAATTGTTTTTGCCACGCCCCTTAGATTCTTTTTTCGACATTCTCGTCGCAAAACCTCTCAGATTCTTAGATCAATCAAATGCGAAATTCGAAGCTCGGAATTCGAAACAAATTCGAAGAACCGAAATTCAAATGCTCAAAACGGCAGGGGCTTTCCATGAAGGACAATGGCCAGCCATGGCTTTGTTTTGGGTTTTGGATTTGAAGGTCTGGGAATTGTTCCGGATTTCGGATTTAGCGCTTCGGATTTAAGTATGTTCATTTCGAATTTCAAATTCCTTTGGCTGGGATAAGGGCTCGGGTTCGTCGATGGATCGTGCCAGCCATTTCATCTTGAAGCAAAGCCGAGGGCGGGGCCGAGTCCAGTTCGAAGGTCCGCCCTGCAGCGATTCTCATATGGGTTTGGGAGCGCGGCTGTGTCCTCTGGACCAGCCGCAGCACGACGCGACGTTCGTGTGGATTGGTTTTTCAGTGCCAAATCGAAGCGGCCGAAAGAATAGTAACGTGACTCTTGCAATCGACGAGCTGCGGCTGGTGCTCCGCACACAGCCGCGCTCCGCAAGATGAGAATTGCTGTCCGTCCTCCCCCTCGCATTTTGCCGATCTTGAGCTATTCTACTCGCTCGACGAAACGCAGCCCGATTGCCGCGCAATGCCAGAAACAGATCTTAATTCAGTTCCGACCGCTCCTCGAATTCGGACGAAGAAACGCTTTCCTGCCCTCCGCTCGATCCAATTTCCAGCGGACCTGCCCATCACCGCGAAGAAGGCGGATATCATCGATGCGATACAACGCCACCAGGTTGTCATCATCGCGGGCGAAACCGGTTCCGGAAAGACGACCCAGATTCCAAAAATGTGCCTCGAAGCTGGGCTAGGCCAAACCGGCCGGATCGGATGCACCCAACCGCGCCGGGTTGCGGCCGTTTCCATTTCGAGACGCATCGCTGAAGAATTGAACGTGCCTTGGGGCCGCGAAGTGGGGTGCAAAATCCGCTTCAGCAACGATTCCTCCCCGGAAACCGTGGTCAAGGTGATGACGGATGGAATTTTGCTGGCTGAGATTCATCACGATCCTGAACTGCGCGATTATGAAGCGCTCATTATCGACGAGGCGCACGAACGAAGCTTGAACATTGATTTCCTGCTGGGGTATCTGCGCCAGTTGCTGCCGCGACGGCCTGACCTGAAGGTGATCGTCACCAGCGCCACCATCGATACCGAACTGTTCTCCATCGCATTCGGCCATGCGCCCGTGATCGAAGTCTCGGGCCGACTGTTTCCCGTCGAGGTTCGTTACGCTCCCATGTCACCGGAAGCGCTGGATGCCGGCGAAATCAGCTATATCGAAGCCGCCGCGGAAGCGGCCACGCAAGCGCTCGCGGAATCGCGCCACGGCGACGTGCTCATCTTCATGCCCGGTGAACGCGACATCCGCGAAACACGCGACCTCCTGGAAAGTCGTGCCGGCGGCGCCGAGGTGATTCCATTGTTTGGCCGGCTTTCTTCGGCGGACCAACAGCGCGTCTTCATTCCGGGGCCGCGCCGGCGCGTCATTATTTCGACAAACATCGCGGAAACCTCGCTGACCCTCCCGCGCATTCGTTATGTGATCGATTCCGGCCTGGCGCGGATCAGTCGATACAATCCACGCAATCGCACCAAGCGGCTGCCGATCGAGCCGATCTCGCAAAGCAGCGCCAACCAGCGCAAAGGCCGGAGCGGACGCGTCGCGGAGGGAGTCTGCATTCGGCTTTATTCGGAGGAGGAATTTCTCGCTCGACCGCTGTTTACCCAGCCGGAAGTGCAGCGCGCCAACCTGGCTGAGGTGATTCTACGGATGAAAGCGCTCGACTTGGGGAACATTGAAGATTTTCCGTTTCTCACCCCGCCGCAGCCCGTGTCCATCCAGAGCGGGTATCAACTCCTGCGCGAACTCGGCGCCTTAACGCCCGAGAACGATTTGACTGACCTTGGCTGGGACCTCGCCCGTTTGCCGGTTGATCCGACCATCGGCCGCATGTTGCTCGCGGCCGCGCGCGAAAACGCGTTGAGCGAATTGCTCATCATCGCCGCCGGGCTCAGCATTCCCGATCCGCGCGAGCGTCCGGCCGATGCGACCGCCGGGGCTGACGCAGCGCATCGGCGCTCGGCGGATCCAACCTCGGATTTCCTGAGTTTGCTCAAGCTTTGGCGGGTTTTCCACGAGCAGGCAAAGAATCTTAAATCGCAAAGCCAGCTCAGAAAATTTTGCAAATCGCAGCACCTGTCGTTCATGCGAATGCGCGAATGGCAAGACCTGCACGTGCAATTGGAAGAATTGATTTCGGAGATCAGCGGCTTTCGGTTGAACGCAACCCCGGCCAGCTACGACGCGATTCATCGAGCTGTCCTGGCTGGATTGGTTGGGCAAATCGCGCAGAAGACCGGCCCCAATCAATACCGCGCGACGGGCCAGCGCAGCGCCATGGTGTTTCCAGGTTCGACTTTGTTTCGGAGCAAAGAAGCTAAATCAGCGGCCCAGAACACAGCCGCCGCGAGCGCAGCGCCAACCAAACAGCCGGAATGGATCGTGATTGGCGAGCTCGTGGAAACCTCGCGCTTGTTCGCTCGCACGGTTGCCGGAATTCAACCGGATTGGGTCTACGAACTCGGCAGCCATCTCTGCTCGATCACGCATCACGAACCGTTTTGGTCCGCGGATTCAGGCCGCGTGCTGGTGCGCGAACGAATCCGCTTCCAGGGATTGGAATTGCTCGAGCGGACCGTGCCGTTCGGAACGGTTAACCCGCGCGAAGCCACCGAGATTTTCATCCGCCGCGCGCTCGTCCCCGGCGAAATAAAATCCCCGCACCGATTCCTCAGCCACAACCGCGCACTCCGTCAAAAGATCGAGACGTGGCAAACGCGGATGCGCCACCACGAATTGAATGATATCGACGCGGCTTTCTTTCGGTTTTATGCGGCCCGGCTCGAAAACATCTCTTCTCTTCCCGACTTGAACCGGGTCGTCCGGGAACAAATGGCGCGCGATCCAAACTTTCTCTGCGCCACCGAATCGGACTTGCTGGCTGGGACGGAATTAAGTTTCGATGCCGCCGCTTTTCCCGACCAGATTCAAATCGCCGATCAATCCGTGCCCGTGGCCTACGCTTATTCCCCGGGCGAAGAACAGGACGGCGTCACGGTGCGTTGCTCCGCGCATTTGGCCGAAGCGCTCAGCGCCGGTGACTGCGATTGGATTGTGCCTGGGTTTCGCGAAGAACAAATCGCCTGCCTGCTCCGCGCGCTCCCAAAATCGCTCCGGCGCGAATTTCAGCCAATCGACGCCAAGGCCGCTGAAATGGCGAAAGCTCTCGGCCCGCAGGATGGCCCCTTCCTCACTGCGTTAAGCCGGTTCGCCGCGCAACGCTACGGGATTACGATCGCCGAGACGGACTGGCCCGTGAACGAACTCCCCAATTATCTCCGGCCCCGCTTCGAGGTTCGCGGCCTTGATAACCGAGTGATTGCCGCCGGCCGCGACTGGAACGAAATCAAACGAATTTTGGCAAAACAGACGGTCGATCATCGCGAGGAAGAATGGCAACGCGCCGCGACGGCTTGGGAACGGTTCGGCATCACACAATGGAATTTTGCGGATCCTCCCGAACGAATCGAACTGGCGTCAGCTTCCGGCAGCAGCCTCGCGGCTTTTCCGGGTCTGCAACTCGAAGCCGGCGAAGTTTGCCTGCGCTTGTTTCCTTCGAGCCAACAAGCGCGACAAGCCACGCGGGCTGGATTCCTTCGGCTGTGCGAGCTTGCCCTCAGCAAGGAACTCGCCTGGCTTCAGAAAGACTTGCGCGCGCTCGACGCGTGCAAACAACTCTACGTGACCCTTGGCTCGTCGGACGAGTTCTTGGAAACAGCCCTGGCCAGCTTGAAGACTCACCTGTTCGAGATCGAACCGGTCTGGCCGCTGCGCAAAGCGACCTTTGACGCCGCAGTCGCTCAAGCACGCGAACGTCTGCCCGGCCTGGTTCAACGGTTTGGCCCGTTAATCAAATCGATTCTCGAATTGCGCCAGGAACTGTTGCTCTGCCGCCAGCCATTCCCGACCGTTCGTTCGGAGCTCGATGAGTTACTCCCCAAAGCATTCCTCGCGAAGATCCGTTTCCAGCGCCTGCAACACCTGCCGCGCTATTTAAGAGCCATGCTCGTGCGGGCCGAACGCGCCCGCGTCAATGCGCCGAAGGACCGCGAGAAAGCAGCTCAGATCGCTCCCTTCCAAAAGAAATTGGCCGAGTTGCAAAAGCGAGCGGCGGTGGCCCCGGAACTGGCCGACCAAATCGAGGAGTTCCGTTGGGCCATCGAGGAATTCAAAGTGTCGCTCTTCGCGCAAGAACTCGGAACAGTTCGACCCATCTCGGCCAAGCGGCTCGAGCAACAAGCCGCGCAGATCAGCGCGAAATAATTTGGAGGCGGGCCAACACCGGTTTTTAATTTGTGGTCGCTTCGAATTAGCGGGATCGAATGTCAAGGTTGACGAGCCGTGTTCACGGTTACGACTCCCAGGCTTTCTCGCGATTTCGCTTAACCACCGCGCGCCGCCGTTTGGATTCGAGGTTTCGCGCTTTGGCAGCCCGCGAAGGCCGCCGGGTCCGCCGGCGTTCCTTCTCCCGCAAATCGCGCTCGGCCCGCTCGATCTTCCGTCGCTGATCGTCGATGACTTTGGCTAACCGTTCGCGAGCCAGCTGCCGGTTCTGCGCTTGCGACCGCGACTCCTGCACCGTCACGAACAAATTCGTCGGCTTGTGCCGCAGGGTCACCCGCGTAGAGACTTTGTTGACGTTCTGGCCTCCTGGACCGGAAGAATGACTGAATGTTTCTTCCAATTCCGATTCGTTGAGGATAATCGGTTTCATCAAAACTCACTCTCCTCGAACCAGAATTCCGAGCGCCCGAAAAGGCCAAACAGGCCAATTAGGGAACCCGTCGGCTCGTCCCGAAGAGAGCGGCGATAAAAAAGATCACGCAAATCGCCAGGAAAATAAAGAACAGGATCTCCGTGATGGAGACGGCAGCGCCCGCCAGGCCTGTGAATCCCAATAATCCCGCCACGATCGCGATGACCAGAAATATAAATGCCCATCGCAACATAACAATCTAACTTCTGCCCGTGTCTCACCCGCGCAAGAGGGCGTCAGCCCGCATTTCGCCTCAGGGTTTTCACGAGCCGAAACTCTTTCGCTTGGCGGGGAAGGCAAGGCTTTCTATCCTGCGCGAGTGCGTCTCTCTTATCGCGTCATCGCCGGCGCCGGCAGCGCCGCCCTTCTTCTCCTCGGAATTTTCAGCTGCCGCACCGGGCCGGCCCGCGGCCCCGTGCCGATTCCGCCCGCGGCCTTCTTTCCCGAAAAACTGCAAGCAATGGACCATGCGATCATTGCCGCAATCGCCGAGAAGAAAACACCTGGCGGAGTGCTTTGGCTTGAAAACAACGGCCAGCGTTACACGAAAGCGTACGGCAACCGCGCTCTGGTCCCGAAGCCCGAAGCGATGACGGTGGATACGATTTTCGACGCCGCCTCTCTCACGAAAGTCATCGCGACCACTCCCGCGATTCTCCTGCTGATCGAGCGAGGCAAGATCCTCCTCGACGCCCCTGCCCAAACTTATCTGCGTGAATTTCGGGGAAACGGAAAAGAAAACATTGCCATTCGCCATCTGCTCACGCACACGTCCGGGTTGCGCCCGGATCTTTCGCTCGAACCGCCCTGGTCGGGCTACGACAAAGCAATCGAGCTCGCCTGCGCCGAAATCCCGCGACAGCTCCCTGGCCTCACTTTCGTTTACAGCGACATCAACTTTATCGTGCTGGGCGAAATCGTGCGCCGGGTCAGCGGGCTCACTCTCCACGAATTCACGCGGCGCGAAATTTTCCAGCCGCTCGGAATGAGCGACACCGGTTTCCGGCCGCCGGCCCGCGAGCTTTCGCGGATTGCGCCCACCGAAAAACGCGGGAACGAAATATTGCGCGGGGTCGTGCACGACCCAACCGCGCGGCGTATGAATGGTGTGGCCGGGCATGCCGGGCTTTTCACCACCGCGGCGGACCTGGCTCGGTTTGCCCGCATGATGTTGAATCAGGGAACGCTCGACGGCCGGCGGGTGTTTAAGCCGGAAACGGTTCAACTCATGACGTCGGTCCAATCGCCGCCCCAAGTGGCAGCCCGCCGCGGCCTAGGCTGGGACATTGATTCGCCCTACGCCGGACCGCGTGGCCGGCATTTTCCGATTGGTTCTTACGGTCACACTGGTTGGACCGGCACTTCAATCTGGATTGATCCATATTCACGAACGTTCCTGCTTTTTCTCGCCAACCGGAATCATCCCACGGAAGACGGGACAGTTGTTGCGCTGCGGTCAGAATTAGGGACACTCGCGGCTGAATCGATCATTGGATTCAATTTCGCGTATGTTCCCCAAGCGCTGCCAGCCAGGCCCGCCACGCGAACCGAGAGCAAGCTGGCCGCGGCGGGGCCTTCCCTATCCGCCGGCGTTTTAAACGGAATTGATCTTCTCGAAAAACAAAAGTTCGCCCCGTTGCGCAAACTCCGCGTCGGCCTGATCACGAACCAAACCGGAGTCGATCAGCGCCGCCGCCCCACGATCGATTTGCTTCGCGAAGCGCCGGAAGTTCGGCTCGTCGCCCTGTTCAGCCCGGAGCATGGCATTCGCGGCGAACTCGACGAAAATGTAGCCGACGCGACCGATGAAAAAACTGGCCTGCCGATTTTCAGTTTGTACGGAAAGAACCGCAAACCCAGCGCCGAGCAGTTAAAGAATTTGGACGCGCTCGTGTTCGACATTCAGGACATTGGGTGCCGCTTTTACACGTACATTTCGACGCTGGGCTTGTGCATGGAAGCCGCCGCTGAAGCGGGCAAGAAATTCATCGTGCTCGATCGCGTCAATCCGATCGGCGGCACTCTGCTGGAAGGACCCGTGGCGGGAGACGGCAGCTTTACGGCGTTTCATCCCATTCCTGTGCGCCATGGGATGACGGTCGGAGAACTCGCGCGGCTGTTTAAAGCGGAGAAGAAATGGCAACTCGATCTGACCGTCGTGCCGGTGCAAGGCTGGTCGCGCGATTTGCTCTTCGAAGAAACGGATCTCGCGTGGACTAGTCCCTCTCCCAATATGCGCAATGTCAGCGCGGCGCTGCTGTATCCGGGGATTGGCTTGCTCGAAACGACCGCGCTGTCAGTGGGCCGCGGGACAGACTCGCCGTTCGAAGTGATCGGGGCGCCTTACATCGATGATTTGAAATTCTGCGGAGCGCTGAGCCAAGCCGGACTTGCAGGGGTTCGCTTCGTTCCCATTCGGTTCAAACCGTCCAGCAGCACGTTCAAAGAGAAATGGTGCGGCGGCGCCCGCGTCGTGTTGCTGGATCGGCGGCGGCCGACCGTTCCGATTGGGTTGGCCATCGCGCAAACGCTGCACCGGCTTTACCCAAAGGAATTCGGAGTCGAAAAATTCAATCGGCTGCTGCTCGACCCGGCCGCGATCGAGGCGTTGCGTTCCGGAAAAAACTTTTCGGATATTGAAAAAGGATGGGAACCCGGATTGAAGAATTTTGCGCGACGGCGTGAGCCGTATTTGCTTTATCCTTCCCGGTGATGTCCCCGCCTGCGAAACTCGCGCAGCGGGCGCGAGGCGACTCTTCTCCTGCGTCACCTTATTTTTTTCGGGCAGGCAGCTTGTCTTCCGGCTTCAGCGAAAGACCCATCTGAGGTTTCCATTCCAGCTCCCTTCCATCGACGGTCAGCACTCTGGGGAGCAATTGGATTTCATGGCCAAAAATGTCCAGCGCCACCGTTCCCGGCAGAAAGGTGGTGTCCAGGAATTGCACCTTGCCGAAGGGCACTTCGGTTATGGGATGATCGAAGACGATTGTTTCATCGAGATTCGTTGAACTGGCTCGCTCGCCCGGAAATTGAACGGCCAATCGCTGAACTTTGAGCGTTTTCTGGGAAACGGAAACTCGCGGCTCGCCATCGCCGCCGGTTTGAAACCGAACCACCCAGGGCCCTTTCTTCTGACGGGTGTATTCGATCGCCCAGAACGCTGCCAGATAAAGTCCAAGCGCCAGGGCAAACGCCACTACGACATGTTTCCAAATGCCACCGGGTTTCATCGCTGGTCAGACTTGAGCGAACCGAACTTCAGTGTCAAATGACAAGTTCGTCCGCCAAATTATCTCGCCAACCTGTGCTCGGATGTGCTACTCAGCCGGCGCAAAGTAGACGCAATGATGAGCCGCAAATTGATCGTGTCCGTCCTCACCGCTCTCGGTCTTGCCTTCAACTCCTCCGCGCTTGCTGAAGCCACGCACGTCGTGCAAAAAAATGAAACCCTCAGCGAGATCGCCGAGAAATTTGGCGTGGGCATGGATCAGCTCATGCGCCGAAATCATCTGCAGAACGCGGCCAAAATCCACGCCGGGCAACGGCTGGCCATCCCCCGAAATCGAGCGGCCTTGAGCAGCGACCTTTCGCAAAGACTGGAGCACGTGCGGATCGAACGCGGCAAGTGGAAATACATCGTGATCCATCACAGCGGGTCGGAAAGCGGCAGCGCGCGGGCGTTCGATCGGTACCATCGCGAGGAGCGGCACATGGAAAACGGCCTGGCCTACCATTTTGTCATCGGCAACGGTAACGGCATGGCTGACGGCGAGATTGCGATTGGCAACCGTTGGAAAGAGCAACTCGATGGCGGCCATCTCGCCAGCGAATCGCTCAATGAAAAAAGCATCGGCATTTGCCTTGTCGGAAATTTCGATGAAGAACGGCCGAGCGAACGCCAAATGCGCGCGCTGGATGCTTTGATCAATTACCTGCTCGACCATTGCCATCTGAAAACCAGCGCGATTAAAACTCACCAGAAGATCAATCCGATTTACACGCGCTGCCCTGGGCGCCATTTCCCGACGCAGGACTTTTTGAAAGAGATCAAGCAGGAACGGTCCTAGCTCACACGTTGAACTTAAACAGCATCACATCTCCGTCTTTGACGGCGTATTCTTTGCCTTCCATGCGGTAAAGTCCCTTCTCTCGCGCCGCGGCGACCGAACCGGATTCAGCCAGATCTTTGTAAGCAACCGTTTCTGCTTTGATGAACCCGCGTTCGAAATCGGTGTGAATGACGCCTGCTGCTTTCGGCGCCGTCTCTCCCGCGTGAATTGTCCACGCCCGAGCTTCCTTCTCACCCGCCGTGAAAAACGTCCGCAACCCAAGGAGATGGTACGTGCTCCGAATAAGGCCGCCGACGCCCGATTCGGCCACGCCCAGCTCGCGCAGAAATTCGGCCGCTTCTTCCGGCGGCAAATCGATCAAATCGCTCTCGATCTGCGCGCTGATCACAACCGTCTCGCAGCCGTGATGCGTTCGGGCGTACTGCTCGACGCTTTCCACGTGCGGATTTGAAGCCGCCGAAGCTAAATCCGTTTCTTTGACGTTCGCGGCGAAAATGGTCGGTTTGTCCGTGAGCAGGAAAAAGTTTTTTGCCACGGCCTGTTCCTCCTTGGAAAGCTCCAGCGTCAAGGCCGGCTTGTTTGCGTCCAGATGCGGTTCGATTTTCTGCAAGACCTCTTGCTCGGCCAGCGCCGCTTTGTCGCCTCGTTTGGCCTCCTTCGAAATTTTTTCCAGACGCCGCTTGACCGTGTCGAGGTCCGCCAGCACCAGTTCGGTGAGGATAATCCCGATGTCTCGAACCGGATCGATCGAACCGGCCACGTGATGAATGTTCGCGTCTTCAAAACAGCGGACCACTTGGATGATGGCGTCCACTTCGCGAATGTGGCTGAGGAATTTGTTCCCCAATCCTTCGCCTTGGGCAGCCCCCCGGACGAGTCCCGCAATATCGACCACCTCGATGGCGGCGGGAATGATCGTGTTGGTTTTGGCGATTTTGGCGAGCACAGCCAGCCGCTCATCCGGCACGATCACGATCCCAACGTTTGGATCGATCGTGCAGAACGGATAATTCGCTGCTTCGGCCTTGCGCGTGCGGGTGATCGCGTTGAACAAGGTGGATTTTCCGACATTCGGCAACCCGACAATTCCGGCTCGTAACATGGTTAAATCTTCCTGGAAACCGCGCCCGGGAATTATGAAAAGGAACGGCGATGTTCCCGCTCCCGTTGCGCGGCAGGGTGGAAACGTAGTGCAGTTCGCGTCCAAAACAAGCGGAATTTTTTTGCGGGATTTCAGGAGAAATTTCCATCGCCGCACGAGCGCGCATTGCGAGAGTGAACAACCCGAGCTCGGTGCATACTCGGGGCCGGCTCGTCAGTAGCCTCTCCCCACCGGAATGACCAGGTGCGTTCCGGAACGCAGCGTTCACGCTGCAGCCAAGGCATTGCACCAAGGCCAAACGTTGGAAGTTCCCAACGCTGCAGGATGGGAAGGGTTCGTATGAAGGTCATTCCCCGGCGGGAAGTTCGATCCAAAATCGGCTGCCTTCCCCGGGCTTGGATTCCACGCCGGTTCGGCCGCCCATTCGATGGACTGCCTTTTGCACGATCGACAAGCCAATCCCGGTCCCTTCGTATTCCTCCTGGCCGTGCAACCGCTCGAAAATTGAAAAGATCTGCTTCTGATATTCCGGCGCGATGCCAATGCCCGAGTCGGCCACGACCAAACGAATGTTCGCCCCGAGCGGCTCTGTGTGAACGCGGACCTCAGGCGCGGTATTCGGCCGCACAAATTTGATCGCGTTGCTGAGAAGATTCGAAATGCACTGGACGAGCGACGGTTCATGGCCCAACACGGAGCCGAGCGGCCGTTCGATCGTGATGTGCTCCCGGTTGCGGCTGAGATTGGGATATTGTTCGATGACCTGGCCGACCAAACGATCCAAGTCGACGTGACCAACGTGGAATTCCGTCCGGCCAATCCGGCTGTATTGCAGCACATCCTCGATGAGCCGGTCGAGGCGCTGCCCAGCGGTCACGATACGCTCGATATAACCGAGTTCGGGCGGCGCGAGCTTGTGGCCGAAGTCCTCCAGAAAGGCTTCGGCAAATCCTTGCATGGCGCGCAGCGGCGCCCGCAGGTCGTGAGAAACCGTAAACGAAAAGGCCTCCAATTCCTCAATCGTTTCGCGCAGTTGCCGCGTCCGTTCGGCCACTTGGCGCTCCAATTCGCCCGCGTAATTGGATAACTGCTTTTGCGCGTCGGAAAGGGCCAGGTCGAGCCGCTTCCGCTCCGTGATATCGCGGGCGATTTTTGAAGCCCCGATAATTTCACCGGAAGAATCTCGGATCGGCGAGATCGTCAGAGAAATTTCGATCTTGCGGCCATCCTTCGCCAAGCGTTCCGTTTCGAAATGCGCCACGCGCTCGCCTTTCCGGATTTTTTCGAGTATCGCGGGTTCTTCCAAAAGCCGGCTGGGCGGAATGAGCAACGAGATGTGCTTGCCGATGATTTCCTGCGGCGTGTAGCCAAAAAGCCGCTGGGCCGCCCCATTCCAAGTCGTTATCCGCCCGGACAAATCCTTCGAAATGATCGCGTCCTCGGAAGAGTCGACAATCGCCGCGAGCCGCGCCCGGTTTTCCTCCGCCGCGCGTCGTTCGGTCACATCCCTAAAAACAAAAACCACGCCGCGCAATTCCCCTTGGTTGTCGACAATCGGCGCGGCGCTGTCATCGATAGCGCGCTCGATGCCGTTCCGGGCAATGAGAACCGTGTGATTGGCGAGCTCGACCGTTTTGCCCTCCTGCAAAACCCGGCGGACGGGATTGAAGGCTGGCCGGCGATTTTTTTCATTCACGATCCTGAAGACGTTTTCCAGCCGCTCTTCCTTGGCGTCAGCGGCTGTCCAGCCAGTCAGGACTTCGGCGGCTTTGTTGAGAAAAACGACCTTCTCCTCCAGATCGCACACAATCACGCCATCCCCAATGTTTGCCAGAATGACGCGCAACTCTTCGCTCTGCTCGAAAAGGTCCTTCTCATACGCCTTTTTTTCCGTGATATCGCGCGCAACTTTTGAGGCCCCAACAACTCTTCCTTCCTGGTCGACGATGGGTGACACGGTCAGCGAAACGTGAATGGGTCTGCCATCTTTCCTGATCCGGACGGTGTCGTACTGCTCGATGCGCTCCCCCGCTTGCAGGCGGTCGAGAATCAACCGCTCCTCCGCTCCTTTTTCGGGCGGGATCAGAATCGAAACCGGCCGGCCGACGATTTCCTGGGCAGTATACCCGAACATCTTCTCTGCCCCGCGGTTCCAGGTCGTAATGATGCCATCCAAAGTCTTTCCGATGATCGCGTCATCGGAAGACTCCACGACAGCGGCCAGGTACGCTTTCATCGTCTCCACTGAATCACTCGGATCAAACGGATCTGCCATAATGTCAGCACGTGAATAGAGAGCACAGCCAGGGAGTGGGGACCGGCGCGAAGCGTAATGGTTGCTCCCCTTGAATCCAGCAATTTCTCTCAAACAACTTCGACCTCCGGATAAAGCTACTTTACGTGATGCTCGTTTGTCCAATCTCTCAAGCCACGCCTGATTTTCTGATGTCCGTCATTCGTCATTTCCCACCGCGAGCGACCCAGAAAACTCAGTCCTCTGTGTGCGGAGCGTCAGCCGCGTCTTCAGGGATTCGGAAGTCTTGGATCTGCCGGTCATGGTTCGGTTGGTCCGGAAAACACAGCCGCGTATCGAAACCGTCCCGGAGCGCGACTGTGCTGAAAGCCAGTCGCAGCAGCGTCGCAAACCAGGGGGCGTCCGAGCTTTTGAAGCGCAACTCCCATTTGGGCATTGCTGCGGCTGGTCTTCGACACAGCCGCGCTCCGACGATTTAATCGCCGGGTTCGGGTTCAGGGGTCTTGCCTTCGTTGCGCAAGAGCAGTTAAGGTTGCCCGATCAAACTCCAAATTCAACCCATGAAACTTCTCGTTTTTTTCCTAACGGCAGCTTTGGTCCTGGCTTTAACTGGAATGGCGCTTGGCGCTGAAAAAGTGAAACCGGGGAAGGGAAAGCTCCGGCATCTGGTCGCCCTTAAATTCAAAAGCTCCGCCAGCGCCGAGGACGTGCACAAAATCGAACAGGCCTTCCGCGCGCTGAAAACAAAAATTCCGCAGATCGCCAGTTTCGAATGGGGCACGAACATCAGCCCGGAGAACCGGAACAAAGGGTTCACGCACGCGTTCTTGGTCACGTTTCAAAATGACAAGGACCGGGACACTTACCTGAACGCCGGCGCTCATCAAGATTTCGTGAAACTGCTCGGCCCGGTCCTCGATGATGTGTTCGTGATTGATTTTAAAGCGCAGAAGTAAGCGGGGACCGGGACGTCTTCACACCCGCAGACAAGAAGTGCTCTCGCACTCGTCGTAGTGTCCTAATTTGGCAGGAGCGCGGCTGTGTCGCAGACCAGCCGCAGCGTTGCGACTGGTCCTTCGGACACAGTCGCGCTCCGTAATCTCGAAATTCGGACACTGCCTGACTCTGGCGCACCTTGACGAGGACCCGTTCGCCCATAAACTGAGTTGTTCTTGATGCAAACCCAGTAGCTTGCTTTATTTGCGCGCGCCGTGAAACGAAAACCGTCTTTACTCGTCATCTTTCTCAGCGTCTTCATCGACCTGATCGGGTTCGGCATTGTGATGCCGCTGCTGCCGGTTTACACCGACCAATTCGGCGCGAAAGGGGCCATGATCGGGCTGATCATCGCTTCCTATTCGCTCATGCAATTCCTGTTTGCGCCAGCGTGGGGGCGGCTTTCCGATCGCATTGGCCGGCGCCCGGTCATTTTGATCAGCAACCTCGGCTCGACCGTCTCTTACGTTTTGTTTGGAGTGGCTTCTCTCACCAGCGGCCGCACTGGGCTCATTCTGCTCGTGATATCGCGCGTTTTAGCGGGGATCGGCGGCGCCAATCTTTCTGTCGCTTCGGCCTACATCGCCGATATTTCGCCGCCCGAAAAACGATCCGCGAAGATGGGCCTGATCGGGATGGCGTTCGGCCTCGGTTTCATCTTCGGGCCGGTGCTTGGCGGAGTGAGCGCCCATTTCCTTGGACCGGCCGGGCCGGGTTGGGTAGCGGCTGGCTTTTGCGGCGCGAACTTTTTGCTCGGCTGCGTGATCTTAGGCGAGAGCCGTCATCCCGGCGGTTATATAGCGGCGGGCCGGCCTAAATTCGGTCAATGGATCCACACGCTGCAGCAGCCCAAGCTCGGCATGCTGATTGGGATTTTCTTTCTGGCGACCTTTTGTTTTTCGTGCTTCGAATCCACCCTGCCGTTGCTGCTCGGACACGTCTTCGGAAAAAATTCTTACAAGGTCACTTATCTCTACGCCTACTGCGGAATCATCGCCGCGCTGGTGCAGGGCGGCTTGGTCGGCCGCCTGGTCAAAACGTTTGGGGAACCCAGGCTCATTTTTGGGACGCTCTTCGTCGTGGGAATCAGCCTCGGTTTGTTGCCGAACCTGCCGCACGCCCATTACTTCGGCTGGCTATTGTTCGCGCTCGCGCTGTTTGCCGCGAGCTCGGGCGTCAATCGGCCGCCCGTCTTCGGGATGATTTCATTGAATTCGTCGAAGGACGAACAAGGCGCGAACCTCGGGGTCGCCCAAAGCGCGGGCAGTTTGGCGCGAATCTTAGGCCCGCCGTTTGCCACGGCCTTTTATCCGGCGTTCCCCGGGCGGCCCTACCTGATCTGCGCCGGCCTGGCGATTTTCGCCTCGTTGCTCAGCTGGCAATTTCTATGTCGCGAAAAACTGCCGGTCGCGGAACCGGGCGTGCAAAAGGCGGGGTAAGGCAGGATCGCAGATTTCAGATCCCGAATTCAGATTTCAGATCTCAAATTCAAATTCGAGATTTGCGCGAACACTTCAGAAACCTTCAACTCACTCAAGCCATCCGGGGCCCGCAACAATCGGAGTCCCGGGTTCAACGGCCGCCACACTTCGGGTTTGCTCTCGCCCCACAACACCAGCCCTGTTAATCCGACGGCGCCGGCGAGATGCGTAATCCCGGAGTCGTGCCCGATAAAGAAATGGCATTCCCGCAGCCTCCGCCCGAGTTCTGGCAAGGCCAAATTCCGGGCCAATCTCCGGCGACCTTCCGGCAAGCGCCGCCCCAAACGATCGAGGCGTTCTCCTTCCGCCTCGCCGCCGACCAGCAAAAGATTCCAGGCGGAGATTTGCGCAAGCTCGGCCAGGAATTCGGCCCAGCGAGCTTCCGGCCAATTCTTGCGTTCGCTTCCGCTGCCAGGATGCACCGCCAGCCATTTGCCCGGCCCAAGCTCAGCCGCGCCAGCCTTGCCCAAATCCAATCTCGGCGCCGGATCGGCGTCGAAAATCGCCAATCGATTCAAGGGCTGCAAAAAGGCTTCGGCCGCGTGCAGATTGGCGCCTTCTTCCGGCCGGTGTGGTCCGGCAATGAACTGCGCTTTCGAACAGCGCTGCACATTCGTCCGGAAAATCTGATCGGGATCGTACAGATAGGAAACGATCACCGCGAACTCCGCGAAATAGGCGGCCAGGTCTGGATCGAGATCGCCCCGATCGGCAAAAAACCCGGCCATGGCGCGGGATTCGATTGAACGCACTTCGTTGGCCAAGCCGCCCGCGACGGCCAAGCTCGCCACGTGCGGATAACCAATAATATGAAGGGCGGCTTGGGGAAACGCTTTCCGCAAGGCGGCGATGGCCGGCAGCGTCAGGATGAAATCTCCAATCGCTCCGCCGCGGATCACCAGAATTTTTGCGTTCGACGGAGGCATCCTTCCTTTTGATTAAACCTCACTGAGGCGACGGTGCGAGAGGCTACAGTTTGCCGGATGCTCGGGAAAGGCCGCAACCGCCCGAACAACGCGCATCAAAACACCGCCGCGCCTAGAAACGTGACGAGGAGGCAAACGCCCAACGCGAGGCCCGAGGCGAGGCGAAGGCGGCGTTCATTCGACGTGAGCCATTGCAGAAAATCGCGCAGCCGCCACGGCGAAACCATCAGCCACATGGCGGTCACGATCCAAATGTAACAGAGAATCGATATCACCAGACGCCACTCGGATTGATGCCAGCGGGCCGAATCGAGCAGCAGCTTCGATAAGAGCAGCAGCACGATGGCAAGCCCGCGCACGGCCAGATAATCCTTCACGTAAACGCAGGTCAGCGCGCCGATCAAGCCGAAGCCCACGAGCATCATTCGTTTGTACGGCGCGAAATCGGAGATCGTTTCGCTTTGAACATTGGAAAGAAACCAGAGCGTGCCGAGCCCCATCAAGACGTAACCCCAGTTTTCGGAGCGATGAAACCGCCGGGCGGCCACGCTGAACGCGGCTGGCTTCAGCAACGCATAAATTTCCGGCAACGAAAAGAGGAGGCCCACGCCGATGGCGAGAGTCGAGAGTTTCATCAGGTTAAAATTGCATTAATCCAAATTCAAAATCGCCGGGTCGCCATAGAGTGTAAACGAGCCGCACCGGGTGATTTTCAAATCGAGCAACTGCCCGCGATGCCGCGGCGAACCCTCGAACACAACAATCTTATTGCAGCGCGTCCGGCCTTCCATGCGGGCGGAATTCTTACGGCTGGGACCTTCCGCAAGAACCTCGAGGGTGAGTCCGACAAAACGCTGGTATTTGGGCGCGGCAATCTCGTTGATCATGCCGAGCAGGCGCGCGTGCCGTTCCTCGCGAATCTCCTGCGGAACTTGATCGGGCAAACCAGCCGCGGGCGTGTCTCGCCGGGGCGAATATTTAAAAATGAAGGCATTGTCGAAGCGCGCTTCCTGCGCCAATGACAACGTTTCTTCAAAATCGTCTTCAGTCTCACCGGGAAACCCGACGATGAAATCCGTGGTGATGCCGATGTGAGGGCGAACGCTCCGCAGCTTCATTACGATTTCCAAAAACCGTTCTCGCGTATAACCGCGGTGCATCGCTTTTAAAATCCGATCGCTCCCGCTTTGCACGGGAATGTGCGCGCTCTCGCAGAGCTTCGGCAACCGCCCATACGCTTCAACCAGATCGTCCCCGTAACCCTTCGGATGCGGTGAGGTAAATCGAATCCGCTCGATCCCCTCGATTTCGTGGACGGCCTCGAGCAGTTGCGCGAAGGCGGATTTCCCATCGCGAACTGGGATGTCGCGTTTGCCGTAACTGGTTACGATCTGACCCAGCAAAGTGACTTCCTTGACCCCGCGCGCCGCCAATTCCCGGCACTCAGCGACAATCTCCGCAATGCTCCGGCTTCGTTCAGCGCCTCGGGTAAACGGCACGATGCAGAATGTGCAGTGCTGGTTGCACCCTTGCATGATGCTGACGAACGCCGTGGGCGATTTGTCCGACCCATTTCCCGCCAGCAAATGCTCGCGGATCGTTCCTTCGCTCCCCTGCTCTTCCGCGGTGTCGCAAATCTTCTCCGACCGTCCACTCAAGATCTGGTCCAGATAATCGGCGGCGCGATGAAATTTTTGTGTGCCCAGAACCAAATCGACGTCAGGCAAACGGTCGATCAATTCGCGGCCTCGGCTTTGGGCCATGCACCCCATGAAACCAAGCACGACGTCCGGCCGATAGCGGCGGGTTTCAGCCGCGAGCGTTTTCATTTTGTTGAACGCTTTTTGCTCGGCTGCGTCCCGCACGCTGCAGGTGTTCAGCAGGATCACATCCGCCGTCGCCTCGGACGCCGCCAAGACGTAACCCTTGGCCACCAGCTGAGCGGCGACTGCTTCAGAATCGCGCTCGTTCATCTGGCAACCAAAAGTTTTTATGTAGACACTCGGCATGCGGACAATGGCCGTTGAACTTACGTCAGGTCAGCAGAGTTGAAAAGTTCCTTCTGCAGAATTCCTTGGAAATTCACGCCCTCCCTGACAAGATGCGGCTCATGCGTCCATTCCCACTCCCTCTCCTATTCGCCTTGGCGGCGCTCCCTCTCGTCGCCGCCGAAATCACGGTCGGTTCCTCGCGCGAAGAGCTCCTCAAAGAATATGGCCTGCCGAAATACTCGTCCAAAGCCGGCGACAAAGAAGTCTTCCTCACCGGAGGCGACATACGGTTTGAGCTGCGCGATGGCAAAGTCGTCAAGATGACCAAACCCGCCGTATCGCTCGAACGCCCAAGTTCGCCCGCGGCGATTCAACGCCCGGCCACAGCGCCGACGGAACCTAGCTCGCCCGCAGCCAAGCAACCGGCGCCGCTGGAATTGCCCACGCCAGCTTTCAACGGGGTTCCAAAAGCCACCATCGTGACCGACCCGAATTTCCGGCCGACGGGAACCTGGGGCGGCGAATCCGACGGAAAAACGATTGGAATCGATGGCCAGCCCCTCGCGGACCACAAGATTTATTCATTGGATTGCGCGCGGTTCCTCGAGCGGCTTCGGGCTGGCGAACAGCAACTTCTCCCTGCCGCCGAGCGGTCGCGCCTGAGCGATTTGAAAACTGTCTTGAGAACGAAAGACCCCGTCGCGCAAAAACGCGAAGAAGAATCGTTCCAACGGCAATTCGGCCATCCCGCAACGGAAGATCCCGACTTTGCGCTGGCCAAACTCGAGACTCTTCTCGAATCGGCCCAGCTCGCTTACGAAGATGCCGATGGACAAATCTCGTATCTCGAAAAGTTCAAAGCCAAGGACAGAGTCAACCTCGAGCAGGCTCCGAATGAAACCGGCACGAAACTGCGCGCCCAAATGAAAGACGCGATCGCGCGCATGCAGCAGGCCCGAACGGAACTCGAACGGCGCTACCCCGAACTGTCCGAGGCCGGCCGCAAGACCCAGGAAGGCGAGCACGCCAAAGCTCACAGCGGAGAAACCGCCGGGCGGACTGGCAGCGACAACTTGCAGATGTTTATTTATCAGTCATTCGAAAACACGCCGATGCTCGAAGGTTTGGGCGCGTCATTTCAGGGCCGCACCAACCTCCAAGCCAAACCGATCTTCGTTCCAAAAAACGAAAAGGTCATCGTGCTCGAGAGAGCCTCAAAGCCATGGACAGGTCCAGACGGTCCCGTGAATCTCGAGCTCAGCCGGATTCAGTTGACGAGCGATCGCCTGCGCCAGCATGACGGCGTTCGTTTGCCAAAGGTGACGTTGGAAGGCTGGGTCCTCTCGCGAGACTTGGGGCCTGCTCAAAAATAACTTCGAGCCGGCTGAGTCGGTTACGGCTGGGTTCGCGCTTGGCGGAGTTGATCCAACCCCACCGCGAGGATTATCAAAATCCCGATGATGATTTCCTGCATGTAATTCGGCCAGTCCATGTATTGCGATCCGGTGCGCAACACGGCCATCGTCAGCGCGCCGATCATTGAGCCAAGCACGCTGCCCGTTCCGCCGCTCAAGCTCGCGCCCCCAATCACAACGGCTGCGATCACATCCAACTCGAGCCCGATGGCGGCGGTGGGATCGCCCTGGCGCAACCGCGAGAGCTGCATCACTCCGGATAAACCGACGAACAATCCCGCAATCGAATAGACGAGCATTTTCAGCAAGCGCGTGCGAATCCCGCAAAGCCGGGCCGTCGCTTCGTTCGAGCCAATCGCAAAAATGTGCCTGCCGAAAACGGTTCGACGCATCAGGAACGCCGTCAGAATGGCAAGCGCGATCGCGACCCAAACCCCGGGCGGCGGCCAGTGCCCGAGCGGGTCCGGATCCGTCATCAGTCCGGCAATCTTCGATTGCGGGAAATTGACGGTTTGATTCGCGGCCAGCCATTTGGCCGAACCGCGCGCGACGCCGAGCATTCCCAGCGTCACGATGAACGGCGTCATGCGAAATCCGGCGATGAGACTGCCATTCGCCAGGCCGACCACCCCGCCCGCTAGAATCGTGCAAACGATGACGACCGGCAGCGCGACGGCGTGCTTTATCAGCACGGCGCCGAGCACACTCGAAAATGCGATCACCGACCCCAAGCTCAAATCGATGCCGCCGCTGACGATGATCATAGTCATGCCGAGCGCGGCGATGGCGACGATCACGGTTTGAGTGAGGACGATTTTGAGATTGGCGAGGGAAAAGAACGCTTTGGCGCTGACCAAATCGGTCTGGGCCAGACTGCTGCGCCAGCCGCTCCAACCGTGCACATTGGCCTGGCGCATCGTTTCGTCAATATCGCGGAATGACAGCAAAATGCCGAACAGCAACATGACGAATGCAAGGATGAGAAATGGTCCAACCGTGTTGAAGAGTGTGCTGAGCCGGCGCAACTGTTGCACAGGCACGGCCTCGAACGATTCGTGCGCTTCTATGGCTGGGCGATCAGGCATGGCGGTGCTTTGAGTGCGTCATCGTTCTCGGCTCGTCAGTAGCCTCGCCCCACCTGAATGATCCGTTGCACGTCCGGGGCGAGCGTACTCGCGAGCCGCAAGGTTCATGGAAAGCCTCCATGTTTCTTCAACCACGCATTGCAACCATGAACGTGACGGAGCGCGGCTGTGTGTGACAGGCCTTACATCGATGGGCACACACCGCCTGGAGCACCAGCCGCAGCTCGTCGATTGCAGGAGTCAGGTCACTATTCTTTTGGCCGCTTCGATTCGGACCTTGCAAGCGACTGAGCTGCTGCGCCTGGTCCGATGAACACAGGCGCGCGCCGGAAACGCTCTGGTTCATGGGAACGGTCCCTATAAAGGATTCACATCGCGCGGCGCATGCAATGCGCTTTTCAGCTACATCCGCCTCGTTACCTCGGCGGCTACCATCGAAGAACGTTCCTCTCTTCATGCTTCGCTCGTTTCGCCATTTTGTCCGATCGCCGCGCGGATGATGCTATGTTCCGTCCACGCCGAAACCGGCCTGACTTCCGACAAAACACCCCGGCACATCACGCCGATCGTGTCGCAAATCCCAAGCAACTCCGGCAGGTACGAACTGATAAACAGGATCGATTTCCCCTCGCTTGCTAGCTGTCCGATCAATTCATAAATTTGGGCTTTGCTGCCGACATCAATCCCGCGAGTCGGTTCGTCCAAAAGCAAAATCTTCGCGCCGTGATGAAGCAACCGGCCGAGCGCGGCCTTTTGCTGGTTGCCACCGGACAATTCGATGATCCGCTGGGCGGGAGATTGGGCCCGGATGTTCAGCTTTGCCATCCAGTCGGAGGCCGCGCGGCGCTGGTCCGCTTGGCTCAAAATTCCCCAACGCGAAAATGGATTTAGCCGCGTAATCGTGAGGTTGTCCGCGATGCTGCGGTTCAACATCAACCCTTCCTCTTTCCGATTCTCGCTGAGCAGTCCCATCCCTTCGCTCAAACGACGGCCGGGCGACGCGCGTTTCGATTCGTGCCCGAATACGACGACCGACCCATCCGTAAGCCGGTCCAATCCGAAAACAACGCGGACGGTTTCCGTGCGACCTGCGCCGATCAGCCCGGCAATTCCCAAAATCTCGCCTTCACGCAAAACCAGGCTCGCGGAAACCGGCTTGCGCGGCCCAGCCACGTTCCGCAATTCCAAGACAGGTTTGCCCAAGGGATGTTCGACTCTCGGATAAATTTCATCCATCTGGCGTCCAACCATCCGCTCGATGATCGCGGCCATGCTGGCGCTGGCCATTTCGCCGCTGCCGACGCTTTCTCCGTCACGCAAGACGGTGTAGCGGGCGCAAACGCGTTTACACTCTTCGAGAAAATGGCTGATGTAAATAATGCTGACGCCCCGCCGCCGCAATCGGTCAATGACCGCGAAAAGATTTTCGGTATCCACCTGCGTCAAGCTGCTGGTCGGCTCGTCCATAATCAGGACTTTCGGCTGGCCCAGCAGAGCGCGCGCAATCTCCACGACTTGTTGTTCCGCGATTGTCCGCGTGTAAACCGGCGCGTCGAGCGGTATCGCTTCATGCTGTAATTCCGCCAGCACCCGCCTCGCCATCTCACGCCGGCGCCGCCGATCGACCACGCCCCAGCGACGCGGCTCTTCCCCGAGCAAAATATTTTCTTCGACGCTGAGGTGCGGGGCGAGATTAAGCTCCTGATAAATCATCGCGATCCCGCCGCGACGCGCGTGCAACGGATCAGCTGGAGTAAAGGGCTGGCCATCGAGCTCGATTTCGCCGGCATCCGGCCGGTGCGCGCCGCTCAAAATTTTCATCAGCGTGCTTTTGCCGGCGCCATTCTCCCCGATGAGCGCGTGAACTTCGCCAGGCCCAACCTCGAACGAGACGTTTTTCAGAGCTTGCGTCGCCCCGAAACGCTTTTGCACGCCAACCATTCTGAGCCGAGGAACAGTCATCAACTTGGATGCGTCTTTGGAAATGCTCGCCGAAAAACCTCTCCGTTTCTTAGATGCCCGCAAATCGGAATTCCAAGCTCGAAATCCGCAACAATTTCGAACGATCAAAAATTCAAAAGGTCGAAAGCGGAGCTGGCCGCCAGGCTTCTCGCGCGTTCGTCATTCGAAATTCGTCTTTGGGAATTTCACTTCAGGTATTGATCGAGCGGCGGATAAAGCACGTCTTTCACATTGGCCTCGCCCATATTTTCCCGCGTCACCAACTGCACGCCGGTGTCGATTATCTTCGGCACGGTTTGGCCTTTGAGATGATCGACCATCGTTTTCACGCCGAGGTACCCCATGTTCATCGGATGCTGCACCACCAAGCCTTGGACATCGCCGCTTTTCAGGCCTTCGACCGACTGGCTGCCTGCATCGAAGCCGACCAATTTCACCTTGCCGCCAGCCCGCCCAGCGTCTTTGAGCGCCAGCATCACCCCGATCGTTACCGGTTCGCACGGGGCGAACATCCCGTCCAAATCGCGGCCAAATCGGTTGAGGAGGTTTTGCGCCGCCTGATAAGCGGAATCGCGCGTCGGGCCGGAGTATTGATCGCTCGACAGCAATTCAATTTTTGGAAATTGGTTCGTCAGCACGTTCAGAAAACCGGCTTCACGCGCTTCCGTGCTCGCGGATCCGACCTGGTACCGCAGGAGAATCACCTTCCCTTGCCCGTGCAAAATTTTGCCCAGGTGCTCCGCCCCAATTTGGCCCCCTTTGTAATTGTCCGTGGCGACATAACTGATCGGCTTGTCTGAGTTCAGAGCCGAATCAATGATCACCACCGGGATATTTGCCCGGACCGCATTTTCAACCGGAGCGACCAGCGCCTGCGAATCGAGCGGAGCCAAAACGATTCCGTCCACGTGCCGGACGGTGAAATTCTCGACCACAGAAATTTCCTGATCGCGGTCGTCTTCGCGCAAAGGTCCTTTCCAAATGACCTGGACCTTGACTCCTTGCTGGGCGAGCTCGCGTTCGGCCTTGACCGCCCCGGCGTGGATCGACTTCCAAAATTCGTGGCTCGTTCCCTTGGGAATCACTGCGATTTCGTACGATTTCTTGTCCGGCTTGGACGCGGGAATCGCGTTGCTTTCGGAAGTTTTCTTCTCTCCTTTGGGACCGCAGCCAGCCAGCAAAAACACTCCGGCGCAGAGAAGGGGAAGCCAAGATTTCATGCGGCCAAAACTATTGAAGCAAGAGGGCGTTTTCAATCTTTATGATCGGCGTGGCCGCAGACCCGCAGGCGGACAAGTTCCATCCACCAGTTCCAGCGATCCGTCCGGCTCGTCACCTCGGCAGCTACAATCAGTCCGGCCATTCTTGTCGTTTTGCCGTTGCCTTGCACCCCTCCAATGTGGCAAACCCGACCCACGCTTTCCAAAGTTCAATCCAAGCCACCCATGAAACGATATCTCTTTATCTGGTGCCTGTTCTGTTCTGTTTGTTTTGGCGCCGAACACCGGCCGCCGAACATCATCTTTATTATGGCCGATGACCTGGGATGGGGAGATCTCGGGTGTTACGGCCAAAAACTGATTCAAACTCCGCAGATCGATCGAATGGCGTCCGAGGGAATTCGTTTCACGCAGGTTTATGCCGGCTCGACTGTCTGCGCGCCGTCGCGCTGTGTCCTCATGACTGGCCAACATACTGGTCACTGTCGAGTCCGCGGCAATGCGCGCGTGCCCTTGCTCCCGGAGGATCGAACGGTGGCCGAAATCCTCGGTGACAGGGGATATCAAACATTTCTCGTTGGCAAATGGGGTTTGGGCGATGCCGGCACCACGGGCATGCCGACCCGCCAAGGCTTTGATTATTTCTTTGGCTACCTCAACCAGCGCCACGCCCACAATTATTACCCGACCTTCCTCTGGCGGAATGAAACGAAGGTCCCGCTCAAAAATGTCGTCCCGAAGGAAGATGCGGAAGGGGCTGGCGTCGCCAGCGTCAAGGCCGAATACAGCCACGATTTATTTGCCGCAGACAGCCTGCGTGTCATCCGTGAAGCGGCGCGTGACCGGAGCAAACCATTCTTTCTCTATTTCGCGCTGACGATTCCGCACGCCAACAACGAAGCAAAAAAGCAAGGCATGGAAGTCCCGGACCTCGAGCCTTACCAGGACTTGAATTGGCCGGCGCCGCAAAAAGCCCATGCGGCCATGATCACGCGGATGGACAACGATATCGGCCGGTTGCTCGCGCTGTTGAAAACGCTTGGCCTCGATCAGGAGACGATTGTGTTCTTCACGTCGGACAACGGCCCGCATCGTGAAGGCGGCAACGATCCGGAATTCAATCATTCGAGCGGACCGCTGCGCGGCATCAAGCGCGACATGCACGAAGGCGGCATTCGCGTGCCGATGATTGTTCGCTGGCCTGGTCATGTGCCCGAGGGAAAAACCAGCGATCAAGTTTGGTATTTCGCCGATTTTCTGCCGACGGCAGCGGCGCTGGCTGGCGCAAAACCACCAAAGCAGATTGATGGAGTTAATGTGCTGCCGACGCTGCTCGGAAAAAGACAAAACCTGCGGGACCGATTTCTTTATTGGGAATTTTATGAGGGCGGTTTCAAGCAAGCCGCACGGCACGGCCGGTGGAAAGCGGTGCGACGGGCGCCGAGCAAGCCGGTTGAAATTTACGATCTTGAATCGGACCTCCATGAAGACCGGGATCTGGCTGCGGCGAAGCCGAAAGTCTTGAAAGAAATGGAGCAGTTCCTGAAGACGGCGCATGTCGACTCGCCCGATTGGAAAATCACGGAACCGAAAGCCAAGGCATCGCCACCCTGAACAGCGGAAGAATTAGCGCCGGCCAAAGGAACTGTTATCCGACGGGCGCCTCAGTTGGCCGGCCGCGTTTCCATTTCGAAAGTTTTCGCGCGACAAACATCAATGCCAGCGCCAGCACGATCACAACGAAAACTGGAGCGAAGACAGCCAGCACCGACGTGATCAGCGCACCTGTCAATTCGGCCGCGGCGACGAGCGGATTTCCCATTCCTCCCGTTCCCGCCAGCGACGTTCCGCGAAGCGCGACTGTGGTGGCCTGGATCGCTCCGGCCATTCCTCCGCCCGCGATGACGGCCATGGACCAGCGAAGGAAGGGGCTCATGTCCGCCACCATTGTGGCGGTAATCAGAGTGCCAGCCACGATCGCTGCCGGCGTGGCCAGAAGGTCGAGCATATGATCGAGCCACGGCACAAAGTAGCCCGTGATCTCGAGGACCGTCGCGATGGCAAAGGCCCAGAAAGCCGGCATGGTCCCAATCCAAGCAAAGCCAGCGGCGAGTTTCACGTGGCCGGTCAGGGCCGCGAGGCTCAACACACAAAGAGGAACAAAGACTCGAAAGCCGCAAGCGGCGCTCAAGCCGATTCCGACGCAGAGGCTCAGCAAAAGGTCCATAATGCTTTCGAACTTACTATCTGTTCTCCTAAACGCCAAGCCAGCTCGTTCAACATTCACGTGGCTGAAAACGTGAGTTTTCAGACGCAGCGCATGCTCCTATTGCATGCCCCTCAACCGTAGCGCAGACATTCTTGTCTGCGAGTTCAGGAGCTTTCCAGCTCCTGTTCTAACGAGGCGATTGGAAAATCCCCCTCACTCGCAGGCTTCGAAATCTGCGCCAACCCGCAAGCCCGCCCCTCACCGAACGTATTTGTCAGCGGGAGTTTCCCCAAGTATATTGCCTCAGCATTCACCAGAAGCGGCCGGACAAAGGACCTCTTATGAATTTCAGGCTCATGACTGCCGCGAAAGTCACGGCAGGTATTTTCCTCTTCGCGGGGGCTGCGTTCCTCATCGGCTGGCAATCACCCTCCGGGGCCAAGAAAGCTGAGGCCGCCTCGACCAACGGCACCGCAGAGTTGACCCAACAAATTTCCTCACTGGAAAAGCAATTGCAGGAAAAGGCGAGCGAGGTTCAACGGCTCAAAGACGAGATCACCCAAGGAACGAAAGCCAAAGACACGCCGGCGCCCACGCGCCCTGTCGTGGTCGAGCCGGGCGTCATTTCGGTGCCGGTTTTTTTTCCGGAAAGCCGGCGGCCGCTGGCAACGGCAACGCTATTCTGGCGCAAAGGGACCAACCAAACTGGCCAGGACGTTTTTTTTCCCATGGTGATTTTGCCGCCGCATCTGCGCGCCTCGTTTACGCAGCGCCTGACGAACACAGTCGAGCGGGCCTTCACGCGGGACGTGAATCACAACTATAATTTTTATCCGTACTATTATCCGACCCTATTCCCTGTTGAGGTTGCTGCCGGGACGTCGCCAACGCCGATCATCCCCAATTCAACGCCTCCTCCGGATAATCGTTTCCCTCCGCCGCTCCCTCGCTTCGGAAATGAACAGGGCCAACCTCCGGCTTTGCCCCGCTTCGGCATCAAGCGCCCGTAATCATTCGCTAGGGTTTTTCCCGGTTTTACTTCAGAGCTAAGCTCACGGAAAATTCCGGGTTTTCCAACGTCTTGAGCTTCAAAATAGCTCAGCCTACGTTTCCGCCAGTGCTAGGAGGAGTTGGTCAGCAGTTCGACGAATAGGCTTGGCAGGACGGTGACAGACTCTTCCATCCCGCTGTTCGATGGCGTTCGCGGCGCGGGAACATCCCAGGAGGACTCATGAAAAACCGTTATGAAAGCAGACCGGGACAGTCTTGGCGAAATTTGGTTCCCGCCGATTTTCCGAGCAACGATCGGACGATCGCATCTCAACCCACGCTCGAAGAACTTCCGCCGCCGCCGGCCCGAGGAAATTTCCAGGAAGTCCAAGCGCAGTTGCTGGCTTCTTATCACGGCGTGGCCGAGCATTACCGGGCTTCGGACGAGATCCATGTCACCGGCGATTACCATCAACGGTTGCGCCGGGTCTTAATCGAGCTTTCCACCGCGTTTGCGCGGCCGATCTCCGTGCTCGACGCCGGTTGCGGCACCGGCCGGTACTTCCATTGCATTCGCAATGCGACTCGGTTGGTCGGGCTCGATCTCTCGGCGGAAATGTTGCAGCAAGCTCAGAATCCAGTGAAGGCCGAAGAGGTCACCGCGAAACGAGTCGACCTGGTTTGCGGCAGCATTTACGAGATCGCGTTCCCGCCAGGTTCGTTTGACCTGATCTACTCGCTCGGCATGTTCGGCAACGGCTGCACGCTCACACTCGACATGCTCGATCGTTTCTACGATTGGCTCGGCCCCGATGGCATGCTGTTCTTCGATCTGTTCGACCGGTCGAAATTGCCGCGATCGTATCGGTTCAAACAACAGGTCCGCCGCTGGCTGCTCCCCCTCGCGGAAACCTGGCGCCAAAGAATCCACCGCAAGGCTGGAGTGCCGCTCTTCTCGCTGACTGCGGAGGAACTGGAAGAGATGTTGGCCAAGAGCAAATTTCCGCACCGGTTGGTGATTTCGAGAGAGTGCCGCACGCCGATGGGGCATGGCGCGAAGCTGGAATGCGTCGTTCATAAACATCCAAAGGCGCAGTTTACCTTTCCGTCCGAGCGGTGAACCGGTAGCTGAACTCGTCGTAGCTGAACTCGTCAGAGTTCAGATTCCTCCGTTGCACCGCCTCGACTGAAGACTCACGTCTTCAGCTATGGCTGCTTCAGCTTGGAGATCAAGTCCGCGGCCGTAGTTGCCGGCGGCAAACAGGAGCGTCCGGTGCAGACATACGCCGTTGGCCGGCCACGTTGCACACCGAGCGTGCGCGTGAAATCTTCAACCGGCCCTGCCGTTCCGAGAACGATTTTGTGCGGCTGGAAGATAGAATGCGCCGCGTGAATTAATTCCAAAGCGGCTGGGTCTTTCGCGTCGCCAGCAATCGCGACACGTTTCGGTTCCTCGAGACAAAAATCGAGCCCGATCAGCAGGTGCGGCACCGCTTGCGGAAGCTCGTGCAAACGCTCCGAGAAATGCCGCAGCGTTCCTTCCGCGGCGGCCTTGAACTCCTCGCGGCCGGTGATCGAAGCCAATCGCGCCAAGCCCACAACGGCCACGGAATTCCCAGATGGCTCCGCCCCGTCGTAATCGTCCTTGAGCCGCAGAATCAGATCCGAGCCGCTGCCGCCGCTCTGCCAGAATGCGCCCTCCTTCTCGTCGTAAAAACGCTTTTTCATCGACTCCGCCAACTCGATCGCGAAGGCAAGCTGGTCCGGTTCGAGCGTGGCTTCGTAAAGATCGAGCACGCCCGACAACAAGCTGGCGTAGGCCTCGAGCAACTGCGTCTGATCGCGTTCGCCTTCACGCCAGCGATGATAAAGCGTTTTGCTCGCGGGATCCCAAAGCTTCGCGCGGATGAATTGCAGGTTCTTTTCAGCCGCCGTCCGGTAGCTTTCATCCTTTAGAATCGCGTAAGCCCGGGCGATGGCGCCCAGCATCATGCCGTTCCACGAAACCAGAACCTTGTCGTCCCGGTGCGGACGCACTCGCTTTTCCCGCGCTTGCCACATTTTTTTCTTGGCCGAATTCAGGAAAGCTCGTTCCGCTTCGGAAAGTTTTGGATCGACGACGCTCAACACGTTTTGGTCCGGGAGCGGATTTGGATCGCTGTGATCGACAAAATTTCCGCGCGGCGTGATGCCAAAAAACCGGATGGCAACGTTCGCTTCTTCGGGCGTCAACAACGCCTCGACCTCCGCCTTCGTCCACGCATAGAATTTGCCCTCCTTGCCTTCGCTGTCGGCGTCTTCCGCGGAATAAAACCCGCCTTCTGGGTGGGTCATGTCGCGGAGGATGTAACGCAAGATGTCTCGCGCCACGTCTGCGAACCGTTTTTCACCACTCACAAGAAATGCATCCAGGTACAGTGCGACCAGCTGGGCATTGTCATAGAGCATCTTTTCAAAGTGCGGCACGAGCCACTTCGCATCGACGGAATAGCGGGAGAAGCCGCCGCCCAACTGATCGTAAATGCCGCCGTTGGCCATTTGTTCGCAGGTATGGAGCACCATGCGAACCGCCTCCTGGTCTTTGACTCGCCAGCCGTAGCGCAACAGGAAGAGCGGCTGGCTCGGACGCGGAAACTTAGGGGCGCTGCCGAAACCGCCGTTGGTCGAATCATACTCGTGCTTGAACAACTCGAGAGCGCGGTCGAGGACAGCCCGATCGGGAAGGCCGCCGCGGCTGCGGGTTTGTTCGGCATAGACTTTGAGGCGTTGATGAAGGTCAGCGGCGGATTTCACGACTTCTTCCCGCCGCTCTTTCCAGAGTTGCTGGACCTGCTGGAGCACTTGCAAAAAGCTGGGCCGGCCGTAGCGATTATCCGGAGGAAAGTACGTCCCTCCAAAAAAAGGGCGCAGGTCCGGCGTGAGAAAGACATTCAGCGGCCAGCCGCCCTGGCCAGAGGTGGCTTGAACAAACGTCATGTAAATCTTGTCGACATCCGGCCGCTCTTCCCGGTCGACTTTGATGCTGACGAAGTGAGCGTTCAGGAATTCCGCCAACTTTTCGGACTCGAACGATTCCCGTTCCATCACATGACACCAATGACAGGTCGAGTAGCCGATGCTCAGGAAGATCGGTTTCTCCTCGCGGCGGGCTTTGGCGAAAGCTTCTTCGCCCCAGGGAAACCAGTCGACTGGATTAAACTGGTGCTGGAGAAGGTACGGCGATTTCTCGTTGGCCAACCGGTTGGCACGGTGTGCGGCAGATGGGGCGTTCATGAAAGTGCGAGTTCAGTCCGGCGGGAGAAGGCTCTCTGCCGGAACGCAGCGTTTACGCTGCAGGAAGATAGCCCCTGGCCAATCCCCCGGCAAAAGCCAAATTGATTTTTGTGTTGGACGTTCGAGCGTGAACTTGGGACTACTGGTCATCCGCCGCTGACGTGAGGAGAGGTTCTCGCGCTGAGTTGCCGCCATGCCGCTTTATGTTGTCGGAAAAACCCTGGAACTTTAACGCCGCGCTGCGCCTGCTGTTCGGGCTGTTTGCCAGCATTCTGATCGGCATGGTGGCGGTCAGCTGGCTGCAGTGGAATAGCGGCCCGAGCGGCTCAGCCATCCCGAGCTTCCGTGGTTTTATCGTGGGCGCGATCACTTTTCATGGGGTCGGCCTGCTCTTGATTCACGCGCTGCTTCGCGAACACCAAATCAGCTGGGCCGCTGCCTTTGGATTCAATTCCCCGCGGCTTGGCCGAGCATTGCTCCTTGCGATCATCGTTGGGATTGCTGTCCTCCCAATCACCCTTTCACTGAATCAACTTTCGGCCCAACTCCTCCGCTGGGCCCATCTGAAACCGCAGATTCAACCTTCCATCGAAACGCTTCATTCCATCGTTTCAGTCAAACAAAAGATCTTCTTCGGGATCGTGGCGATCATCGTCGCGCCCACGGTCGAGGAGTTTATCTTTCGCGGCATCCTCTATCCCACGATAAAACAGCAAGGTTATCCGCGCCTTGCGCTTTGGGGAACGTCGCTGTTCTTTGCCCTCATTCACAACACTCCCATGATTTTCGTGCCGCTGACCTTTCTCGCGCTTATCCTCACTTTGCTTTACGAAAACACAAACAACCTGCTCGCGCCGATTGTGACGCATAGCCTCTTCAATGCCGCGAATTTCTTCTGGCTCGTCTACCTGCGATAGCCACCTTGTGCACAGCCCGACAGCATGACCGAACTCGAACTGATCGCCCGAATCATTCCAACGCTCGCCACTAATTCATCCGTTGTCGCAGGCGCAGGCGATGATTGCGCTCTTCTCGACCTCGGGTTGCCTGACCGCTGCCTGCTGCTCAAAACGGACGCCGCCGTCGCCGGAGTTCATTTCGACAACGATGCTCCTCCGGAAAAAATCGGACGCAAAGCGCTCGCCCGTAATTTGAGCGACATCGCCGCGATGGCGGGAACACCCCTGGCCGCGGTGGTGACGATCGGCTTGCCCAAGGATTTTTCGCCCGAATTCATCGAAGGAGTTTATCGCGGGTTGAACAGCCTGGCTCAACAGCATCGCATCGCCGTCGTCGGAGGGGAGACGACGTTGAGCCCGTCCGGCTTTTGGATTTCGGTTGCCGTTCTCGGTTCCGTCCCAAAAAACAAATGCCCGCTGCGGTCCGGGGCGAAACCGGGCGACGCTATTTTTGTTACTGGAGACCTGGGCGGTTCGCGGGCCGGACAGCACTTGGACTTCGAACCGCGCCTTGAAGAAGCGCGCTGGCTGGCCGAGAACTTCCCGATTCATTCGATGATCGACCTCAGCGACGGACTGGCCAGCGATCTTCGGCATATTTTGAAGGCGAGCAAGGCTGGCGCGGAATTGCTCACCTCAGCCGTGCCGATCGCCCGCGCCGCGCGCCTGGCCGCCAAGCGCGGAAATGCCGCCAAACCGCCGCTCCTGGCCGCGTTGACGGACGGTGAAGATTTTGAACTGCTCTTCACATTGCCGGGCAAGCAAGCTGTTCCGCTGCTCGACGCCTGGAAAAAAAAGTTCGATCGAGTGCGGCTCAGTTGCATTGGAAAAATTACCGCGGCGCGCGGGCTCAAATTGCGGGACAAACATGGGGTCAAGGAATTCACCGGCCATGGTTACGTTCATTTCGACGAGCCCTGAACAAACCGAAGCGTTAGGCTGCGACTGGGGCCGCGCCGTCAAACGCGGGCTGGTCATCGGGATCACCGGCGAACTCGGGTCGGGAAAAACTCAACTCGTCAAAGGCATCGCTCGAGGCTTGGAAATTCCACAGCGGGTTCACTCGCCGACCTTTGCTCTGCTCAACGAATATTCGGGCGGCCGGCTGCCCCTTTACCACATCGACCTTTACCGCTTGGAAACTCCTGAAGAAATCGCTCGGGCCGGGTTGACGGAATATTTTCACGATCCCGCCGGCGTAACGGTGGTGGAATGGATGAACCATTGGCTGAGCGGTTTTTCAGAAACGCCCAGCAATGGGCCATTCCGGCGTGTGTCCATCGACGTGCTCGGCGAAAATACGCGCAAAATCCTTTATGAAGATCTTGGCGCTTGAATTTTCCTCGAATGAACGAAGCGTCGCCATCGCCGAAACGAGCACAGGCTCAGCCGTCGCGCAGACCGCGTGCAAAATTCTCGGGACTTCGTCAGAAACGAAAACGCAATCGACGCCAGCCTTTCGGCTGATCGGAAGGGCGCTCGGCGAAGCGCAACTCGAGCGTGAACAGATCGAATGCATCGCCGTCGGCCTGGGCCCAGGTTCGTACACTGGAATTCGGGCCGCAATCGCTATTGCCCAAGGATGGCAACTCGGGCGGCCTGTTAGCTCGCTTGGCATCGGCAGCGTCGAAGCGATCGCACTGCGAGCCTGGGAAGAAGGGAATCGCGGCGCGATTGACGTGGCCATCGATGCGCAACGAAACGAATTTTATCTGGCTGGTTTTGAACTCGAATCATCTGGCCCGGTGGCCCGAACCCGGACTGAGCTCGCGCCCCGCGCTGCCCTTGAGGAACTCATCGCGGCCGGAAAGATTGTGGTTGGCCCGGACCTCGATCGCCGACTTCCTGGCGCGCGACTGCTCTTTCCCGGGGCGGAACAGGTAGCGCGATTGGCCGCCGGCCGAACCGATTTCGTTCCGGGTGAGAAGCTCGAACCGATTTATCTCCGACCCATCTCATTCGTGAAAGCGCCGCCTGCGCGAACGGACATTCCCTTCGGCGATTAAAAGCAAAAAGCTTGCGGAGCTCCGAGGCATAGGAAAGGTCCGGTTTCCAAACAAATCTCATCGTGCCGCCGGTTCCGATCCGCTCGGAAACCGCGGGGAGAACTTTCCCTCGCTCGCAGCACAACCAACTCAAATTGGTGATCGGTTGACCCAGAGGATGGGATCGGATAAAAAAGCAGCCCTGAGACGCCAAGCCCGCGAAGCACTGGCCGATCGGGAGCGTTCTTCCGGCTATGGACTCGGACCTTTTATGGTCGGTCTTTTCGTCGGTGCTGCGGCTGTCACTCAAGGGCGCCGTTTCCTTGGTGTTGCTGCTATTGCTCCTCCGTTTTTTCCGTTCTGTTTTGGACCCTCGGCTGCGCCGGTCCGCCGTAGCCCTGATCCTCCTTTCGCTCTTGGTCCCGTTTCCTTTCAAGGCGACATGGAGCTTCTCGAGCCTGATTTCCAGAGCTGAATCGCGCTTCCAACGAAGGCTGGCAGCAATTCCGTTCGTCCCACCTGCTGATGTGAGCGATAGCAGTCCGAGAGAATTTCCGGATTTGGATCGCGAAAAGCCCGGGCGGGAATCACCACAGGAAAGGGAATCGGTCGACACGATGTTCTGGTTCCGATATTTGCCGCGCATTTGGATTATTGGGATAATCGTTTTCGCGGTGCCGTTGTTCTTTAGCAGGCGCAATCGAAACCAAAACCCCGGTCCACGTCCGCTCAGCGAAGAGCCACCCGAGCCGTGGCGGACCGGATGGCCGCACGGCCTCAGAGCCGTTGTGGAAATCGTCCATTGGTTTAATCCGGTCGTTCCATACGTATTGGCGCGGGTTGGGGAAATCGCGCGGCCCAAAGCGAGCGCGGTGCAACCAGAGCCGCCAGAGCTGGCGGGGAGCCGTTCCGCGAGTGCTTGGCCTCGCAGGGTCGCTGCTATCGGCGGGCATCTGGCCCTCGTTGGATTGCTTGCGGCGGCCTGGCTCGGTCCAAGTCCACCGCGCAAGGTTCCACCGAGGGAGCCTTGGGAAGGGATCGTGCACAGCTACCCGCTGCGGCTGACGAATTATTCCCGGATGATGGTCCTGGTGCGAGCGGCGGATTTTTACACCGGCGTTCCCATCCGTCGTTTCAGCGTCGTGCACACGTGGGAGGCAACGAGGATGACCAAATTAAGCATGGGGGTTTTTAGCCATCGATCGCTGGAGGTTTCCAATGGTCTTTCGAGAGAGGTTTTTCTTCCCGATTTCATCCGTGGAAATTTACAAGTTGAGGCGGTGGGTTACCGGACTTTGGACAGCGGATTGATCTATCGCCAAGAGGGATCCCAGGCACTTTTGTTTCGCCTCAAAAGGGCGACAGCCTTCACGGGCAAAGTCCAAACTGAAAAAGGCGAGCCGGTCCCGGATGCGGAAGTTGCCATTTGGGGAGGCGATTCAAGGGGTCCCCAATGGAACGGGTCGCGCCTCTGGAAGCCTGGCGGGGCGCAGTGCGAGATCACCCGAACGGATGCGCACGGCGAATTCAAAGCATTTCCACCGATGCTGCCGAAACGAGCCGCGGCCATCTGCTCCCAGGGCTTCGTCGGCGCCATTCCCTTGAAGGCAAAGGATGCCACGAATCGGATCGTGCTGACCTTGAAAAAGTGGGCCGGGATTGAAGGATCGATGATGCGTTCCGATTCGCCCGTTGTCGGCTGTCGAGTGGTCGCTTACGACGGGGCCACGGGTGATGATCCAGCGGCTCTACAGTTGCTCTTGACGGTTGTGACCGATCACACGGGCCAATTCCGGCTCACGAATGTGCCGCCTGGAGTTGTCTTCTTCGGGCCGATTTCAGGCATAAAGACGCGTTTGGTCCTGGAGCCGGGCGAAGTTCGATCGATTCAGTTGCGCGGCGCGGCGCGGGTGCGTGGGCACGTTTTTCAAAAGCATCTCGGCCGTGCCCTGACGCCGATCGAGCGTGAGATCGAGTTGGATATCAATTTGGATTGGCCGAGTCAGCAGATTTGGTTAATTCCGACCAATGGCCTGGCGCTTTCGCAACCGGGAATCCCTCTTGTAACGCGTCACCTCGAGGGGCGCATCGCCGAGGATGGGCAGTTCGTCTTCGAGGACGTGCCTCCGGGAACTTATTACATGAATCTTTCCGTGCGCAAAATGGTGGTGCGGGATGAGTGGAAAACCTACACGGACTTCCCGCTCCTTGCCACCCGGCTTGCCACGGTCGAAGTGCCGAACGCAGCCGCGGCCGAGGGCAAAACTATCGAGACGGGGCAAATCCCGGTTTTATTGCAATCTCCATTCCGCAAAGACGCCGTCCCTCCTTCCGGCCTCAATAGGAACCCGCGCATCCCCCCATGAAAAATTATCCCGCCAGAATACTCAGCGGTTTTTCCACGACCTACTTTGGCCCGCGGCCGGTCCGTGCGCTCGTCCGCATTTTTCTCCTGCTCGCCGTTGTCTTCGCGCTCACGCAGTATTGTCTCACGCCAACACTCGTGGTCGGTTCGAGCATGGAGCCGACCTTGGACGAAGGCGATTGCGTCCTGGTTAACCGGTTGGCCTTCCGTTTGCGCAAACCAGCGCGCGGCGAAATCGTCTGCGTCCGCGGAAATGGAGAATGGTTGATGAAGAGGGTCGTCGCTCTGCCGGGCGAGGTCGTGGCCATGACGAATGGCCTTTTCTTTATCGACGGAACCCGGCTGGTTGAGCCGTATGTCCGGCACCCTTCCAAATGGACTTATCATCCGGCCCGCTTACGCCCCGATCAGTGCCTGGTGATCGGAGATAACCGCGGCATCGAACAAGTGATGGGAACCATCTCCGTTCGGAGGCTCGCGGGCTGCGCGATTGGCTACCCGCCCGACTGCTACACAATCGAAAACCGCGCGCCTGCGCAACGCCGGCCGCCATCCAACAGTCGCGCGGCGCACTTGTAGATCACGGCGCCCTCAGGCAACACGACGGCGTTGCCTGCAGCCGGTTAGGCGACGCGGTCAACTCGTCAGCATTTCATGCCACAGGAGGAGAGTCGGGACGACCTTGGCGCGTAAGCCCTGCCGACAAGTCGTCGCTTTCCTTGATAATGACATGCTCAAATCCTGCCGCGGCTAGTACTCCGGCAACAAACGCCTCCGACTTTTCCTTCACAATGTTTGCATGACGATTCAGATCGATGCGGAGGTGCATTAACCAACCACTTAAAACCGTAAATAGTAACTGCTTTCATGATGAGCAGCCGCCTAACATGAAGCAGTGTATCGGTCAGGCTAGGGTTCGCAAGTGTCCAAACGAGCCAGAGGAGACAACGATCGATTTAACCCCCCCTGAAAAAAGTGGCCGCTCCGCTGGCGCCGCCGATTGAACCAGATGCTGTAACTCACGTTGAGCCATTGGACCGCGCGGCTCAGATTGGGTTCGGTCAACGCCAAGAGCAGGTGATAATGATGATCCATGAGCACAAAACAGTGCAGGCGGACGCGGAACCGCTGAACTGTTTCGGCCAATAACTCCAGAAAATGATGCCGATCCGCATCGTCCTGAAAGAATCCGCTTCCGCTCATTGCCGCGTGCGGTGACATGGCGCCACCCGCCCCGGGCCTCTCGATGCGCAATGGGCGGCATCCTGCTTGACGGCATGCCCAATTGTCAAATGGTAAGACCCTTATGCGCGTTCGAATTACATCCGTGCAATCCGTGGTTACACCTCTTCGAGAAAGTGTGGTTGGGCTGTAGTGATAATTAGCAACCCGATTTTTAGGACAGGGAATTTCCGAATACTTCTGCTTCTTTTAACGAATATTCCCCTAAGGAAAATTCGGGATCAACCCGCATTGACCCGACTTAATTCGCGCGCATGTTGGTGGGTTTTAAAAATGGCAGACAGATTGAAACACCGAACCTGAACCCGGCATTCAAGGGCCTTCCGGGATTCAGATAAATTTCCAGGGTCCAAATAACATCCACAACCAACAAAAGGGGAAACACTATGAGCAGGGTTCGCGACAGCCATTATAACTATCCGAGTACAATCAAACGCAAGGGCACGAAGGCTTCGATGCTAACTGCGGTTTTGATCCTCCTCGGTGCCCATCAGGCTTCTGCGTTCTTCTTCCAGAGTTTTGAAACGGACACGGTCGGCTGGTTCGGAGCAACGAGAGTGATGACAGGCACGCACGGTGTCGTCTCGAAGATAGGCGCCTTCCACGCCGAAGATACCGATCGCGGTGCGTTCACCCGCTGGGGCGGTTACAGCGAGACGTTCCCGCCCGGTGGGTACACGACATCCATCGATATTTACCTCGACATCTCCCCTCCCTACATGACTGGCAGCCTGACGCCCTACCTGAATGACACCCGGTTTGACTGGACCTCGGCGATTAGCAGACCTGACTGCGAACACCGCCGTGACTTTGTCTTCAACGCTGGCTTCTATACCGACACCGACACAACAGGCAGCGGCCCGCGGTTCGTGATCAGCGCCAGCAACAACGCCGGCCGAAGTGGAGCTTTTCCAAAGAATCCGGGCCACATGCCCTACACGATCTACGAGGAAGGCTGGTACACTTTCGAGCACCGCTTTCGCGATAATGGCTTTGGCGTGCTGGCGGTTGACCTGACGATCAAGAATGCCGCCGGGGCGCCGCTGTTTACGTGGACCCTGAGCGATCCCTCTGACGTCATCGGTACAACGGTCGGTGGAAATCGCTACGGTTGGTTCGCCCAGGACGAGTTTCCTACAGGGCTCGCTTTCGACACTTCGATCCTCATTGGCTTCCAGGACTACTGCACGCCGCCTGCGAATACTCCAGGAAAAGTAACCGGTGGTGGCCAAATCTCAGGGGAAGAGCCGATTTTCTCTGCGCTCGGAGATCTCCTCTCAGTGCCAGCTCTGGTTGTCAGTCCAGCTGATCCAACGGCGAACTGTACTTTCGGCTTTACGGTCCAGTGCTGCACGTCATCGGGCAACCTCGACTACAACGACCATACCATGGATGTGCGCATAAAGGCCCAATCTATTGATGGGTTTTTCATTAGCACCGGGCCCTGCGGTCCGAACACTCATGCTAGCTTCACTGGCACTGCCCAGGTCATCCGATCGACCGGCACGACCGTGGAGCCCTTCACCGTTGAGGTGGATGATTGTGGTGAGCCAGGCACTGCCGATACCTTCGGTATCAGGACTACGACCTATGTTAACGGGCCAAACCCCTTGATCGGCGGCAATATTCAAATCCACTGACAGCCGAGAAGCTGCGACCCCAAGGTAGCCGCGCTGCGCTACCTTGGGGCTGGGTTGCCGCACTCCGACCAATCCCAAAGGGCTTGTGACCTCCAGGCCCAAGGTTGCGAGGAACTACCTACCTTGAGTCACAATCACAGTTCCCAAATAAATCCAACCGCAACGCCGCAGCGATCGCGGCCTCCGCCGCGAGCATAGTTGAGAGTGAAGGGTCACATCTTACAATTCAACAATATGCCAATTCGTTTCATCGAGGCCTGCTCGGTGGCGTTTGTCTGCAACCACTGTTCGTAACGTTTGACGCACCTGGCTACGATGGGGTAGTTCCTCAACCCCACCGCCGCCGCCAATTCCGCCAACTTCATGCCGCACACCCGCCGGCCCAAATACAACACCATCTCCCGGCCGTGGTCCCCGTGTCGGTCGCGCAAGTCATTCCACTTCTCGCCCTTAATTTTCTCCACCGCGGCCAGATGCTGTAACTCACGTTGAGCCATTGGACCGCGCGGCTCAGATTGGATTCGGTCAACGCCAAGAGCAGGTGATAATGATTATCCATGAGCACAAAACAGTGCAGGCGGACGCGAAACCGCTGAACTGTTTGAGCCAATAACTGCAGAAAGTGATGCCGATCCGCCTCGTCCTGAAAGATCCGCTTCCGCTCATTGCCGCGTGCGGTGACATGGCGCCACCCGCCCCGGGCCGCTCGATGCGCAATGGCCTGGCCATGGGGCGGCATCCTGCTTGACGGCATGCCCAATTGTCAAATGGTAAGACCTGACCCTTATGCGCATCCTTTTGACCCTTATGCGCATCCTTTTGACCCTTATGCGCATCCTTTGAGGTCGAACCCAGTTGGTTTGGTCAGCGGTTTCCGACATTGTCTGCCGCGGACGGGCTGGCCCGGTCAGCATGTCGGTTTCGGTGAACGGGCGTTCGCCGCTTTCGCCGGTGGGGCGTGGCCCGCCACGTAGAAGAGCGACGCCACCACTGCTACCGCCAATAGCCCGACGATGATCAGCAGCGAGGCCAGCGTCGGGATTTTGTAGAAACCCGCCAGGAGCATCTTCGCGCCAACAAATACCAGCACCGCCGCCAGTCCGTAGTGCAGGTAGTGAAAGAGCTTCATGATGCCCGACAGCGCGAAAAACATCGAGCGCAAGCCGAGGATGGCAAACACGTTCGAGGTATAAACGATGAACGGGTCGGTGGTCATGGCCAGCACGGCAGGCACGGAGTCCACGGCGAACACGAGGTCAGTCGTCTCCAGCATAAGCAGCACGATGAACAGCGGCGTGGCCAGCCACTGATTGTCCGGCTTCACAAAGAACCGGCCTTTGTGATACTCCGCCGCCACCGGCATGAAGCGCCGAAAAAGTTTGAGCACGGGATTTTTCTCCGGGTGCACTTCCTTTTCCTTCTCGAACGCCATCTTGAGGCCGCTCACCACCAGCACCGCGCCGAAGACGTAGATAATCCAGTGGAACTTTTGCATCAAGGTGACGCCGACAGCGACGAACACCGCGCGCATGAACAGCGCGCCCAGGATGCCCCAGAACAAAACTTTGTGCTGATGCTGCGCCGGCACTTTGAAGTAGGCGAAGATGAGCAGAAAGACGAACAGGTTGTCCACGCTCAACGACAGTTCGACCAGGTAGCCAGTGAGGAATTCCAGCCCTTTGTCGTGGCCGCGCCAGTGCCAGACGCCCGCGTTGAATAACAACGCCAGCACAATCCACACGCCGCTCCACGTTAGCGCCTCTCTCATGCCGACGGCGTGCGATTTGCGATGGAACACACCCAGGTCGAGCGCCAGCATCGCCAGCACAAAGAGAGCGAATCCAATCCAGATCGAAAGTGAATCGATCATGCAACAGGTGCAACGTGGGAATGACGCCGGGATTCGCCTCGGGGTTTGGTTGCCGTGATCGTGTCGGCGGATGCCGCCTCAACAGCTTGCGTCTGGCTCAATCGCCGTTGCCCACTCGGCGAACCGAGTTCACGCCACCGAATGGATTGGGCACGGTTTCCGTGGCCAGTGGATCGGGTGTCCATTGACCGTCCACCACCAGGCAATACTCATAGTCGCCGGGCGCCAACGCCAAGTCCTTCGCCCATCGCCCCTGGCCCAGAGCGATCATGGGAGTCGCATTCGGCTGCCAGCCATTGAACGCGCCGGCGATGGACACCGATTCCGCAGCCGGGTGGTTGAACTCGAAATGAACTCGCTGCGATTGAGTTCCACCGTTGGTTTGGTTTTTGGTCTTGTGCTTTTTCATAAAACGATTTGTTGATGAACTTTCATTCGTCGTCATGCCTTCCGGTCAGCAATGGCAGCGAGTGCCAAAGGAAATAGACCAGTGAAGAAATAAACGCCGCCACATACGTCCAGGCCGCGGCATTCAACACTGGGTTCACGGCGTTTGTGCCGCGGGTCGTAATGGTCACCCAGCAGTTCCTCGTGCTCGACGATTTCTACGTTCTTGATGCCGGCCTGACGCAGAATCTCTGCGGCCACTTCCGCCCAGGTATAACCGGAGCGCGTGGGGGTTCGACTGTGCCGTGCATACGCTCGCTTGACATGCCGCTGGGCGAGTAGCGCGATGACCAGCGTGCCGAGGAAGATAAGAAGCATCATGCGACCTCCTTTCCTTGGACGGAGTTGTTCCGTTTTTGCAAAAATCCACGAACTTTGTTCAGCCATCGCCGCGCCCACGCGAATTCAATCGCCAGAATCGCCAGTCCAGCGGGTATCACAATGAAGGCCGGGCCGGGCAACACGATCAGCGCGACGCCAATGGCCAGCACTGTCCCACCCCAGACCATCACTACAATGCGCTTGAAGTGTTTCATTGCGCTTCTCCTGGTGTCATCTCCACGCCGCTGTTCTTCCGGTTTGTCAGCAGCAAGAACCGAAGATAACGAGGTAGCCCGCCGTTTGCGTGTTCATAGGTTGAAATGTCTTGGTCGTTTTCATCGGAGTCTCTCCGAAATTGCGTGTCATTCATTCAAACCCCACCGTTGGTAAGGAATCGCGCTCACGAACGGCGTGGTGTAGCGTCGGCGGATCATCTCACGAAACTCCTCGCCCGATGAGTCGTCGGGTGGCGGTGACGACGTCGTGATTTCCGGTGCAGCCGCCGCGGTGACTTGAACCGCGTCGGAGCGCAAGTCACTCAACGATTTCAACGTGGTAAAGGTTTTCATGTGGACCAGAATAAAACCGGCGTCGGACTTAGCCTATTACGACTTTTGGAATGGACTGAAAGGTTAAAGCGAATACCCTGTCCGGGTGGAATTCTTGAACTACCATCATCTGCGTTACTTCTGGGTGGTCGCCAAGGAAGGCGGCTTGCGGAAGGCGGCGGAAAAACTGCGCGTCTCCCAGCCCACCATCAGCGCGCAGATTGCCGCGCTGGAAGGCGTGGTCGGCGAAAAACTCTTTCGACGCGGCGGACGCGCACTGGCACTGACCGAGGCCGGCCAGCATGTGTTCATCTACGCGGAGGAGATTTTTTCCATCGGACAAGACTTGTTGAATTCGGTGAAGCAGCGGCCTACTTCGCGTCCGTTGCGGCTGCGTCTCGGCGTTGCCGACGCGTTGCCCAAACTGGTTACCTACCAAATCATCGAGCCTATCTTTCACCTCCCTCAACCCGTGCAAGTTTCTTGTTGGGAAACCAAGGTTTCCGACATGCTGGCCGAACTGACTGCGTATCGGCTGGACGTCGTGCTCGCGGACGAACCTGCGTCAAGCGGTGTGACCGCCAATGTGTTCAATCATTTCCTGGGTGAATGTGGCGTGACGTTTTGCGCAGAGCCGCGTTTGGCGGCAAAGCTCCGGCGCGGCTTTCCCAAATCATTGAATGGAGCGCCAGCGCTGTTGCCGATGTCAAACAGCGGGTTGCGCCGTTCACTGGAAAAGTGGTTTCATGCCACGGGCGTTCGCCCACGCTTGGTCGGAGAAATAGAAGACCCGGCCTTCGTGAGCATCCTCGCGTACCACGGCCTGGGCTTCATGTCAGTGCCGACACTGGTGGCGCAGGAAATTGTCACACGGTTTGGCTTTCGCACGATCGGGCGAACGGACGACTCCAAGCAGCAATTCTACGCGATCACCCCCGAGCGCAAACTGACGCATCCGGCAGTGTTAGCGATCACGTCCCAGGCGGGAGCGGCGCTGTCATTCGCCTGCCACGCCTGCTCTCCGGTGTAGTAATCACGTGCGTTTTTGAGATTGTATTGGGTTTCTGCCCTAACCACATGCCGGGTACTATCAGGCGCCCCTTTGCTAACTTGACCACGATGCCGCACACCCGCCGGCCCTAATACAACACCATCTCCCGGCCACGGTCCCCGTGTCGGTCGCGAAAGGCATTCCACTTCTCGCCCTTGATTTTTTCCACCCCGGCAATCACTGCCGCAAGTCCCGGTCGCTTCTCTTCCACCAACCGTTTGGCCCCCCGCTGTTCCTGCTCATCCCCGCGAATATGCTTCCTGAGCGCCTCCAAAAAGTCCGCTCCGCCCAACACCACCTTCCAAGTGACTTGGCGCGCGGCGGCGTAACGCCTAAAAAGCGACCATGATTATTCACGTGTGTTTGCCAGCGAGGAGATTGTCTAGGTGACAGCAGAGCTTTTAATGGCTCACCGATACTGTTTTCTCTCCTCGATAGTTTGGGAGAAATCAAAGGCGAATGCATCCCACAAATCATCTCCAAAATCCCAATAACGTTGAGTGGCCGCCATTGCAAAATCGTTACAATAGGCCGTCAGGAATGATCTGGCGCGCTCCGGATTTTTTGCCTGCAATTCAGTCCAGGTCCTTTCGACTGAGGGAAGTTCTTCAAGAGCGCGGTCCTCGATATCGCTTATCAAATGTTCCGTGGCGGCCCGCGTCTTTCCCCATGCGAGTTGACTCAGGCGCGCAGCCCGGCGAAACGCCCACGCCGCAGACTTTGCAGTGAAGCCGTTCTGGCTTGAAACCTTAAAACTCGGGGGCAAATCAGAGATCCCACAATACAACGGAATCCGGCAGGTCTGGGCAGGGTTATCGAATCCCATCCAGACAATGCCCCCAATCGGATCCGGCAGCCAGGACCGTAATTGCATGACGGTCGAATACGAGGTGGTGTTGTTCGGGATATTATAGTGCCGTGGGGCGGAATTGGTTTTCAGCGAATTGAACACACTTTTGAGATCGTCGAACATCCATGGACTCACCAGTAGGCTGGGAACCTCCGCTCCCTTTCTGTCTGGCGCTGATACTCTCGGCGTCGTGTCCAACGGTGTGTTTTTATACGTATCACGAAACCACCCCATCACCTCGCGAACTGAAACCTTTTTCTCTGCTTTCACTGAAAACGGGAGTTCCACGGCGTTTGGATCCAGATTTAATGACGGAGCCGCAAGGCTCAACACACGCCACTCCCTCGGACCGCAATTCGCCTTCTTCCAACTGTACGCTTTGTAAAACTTGAACGGTCCGTTTGTGGGATTCCACCACCTCAATTCCATGGCCAGCGACATCACGTTCGACGAAGCCATGAAGTAATCCGCATTGTTGAGATCTATTTCGCCGATCCGCAGCACGTTTGCCGAAACGCCAACATGGTCGTCCGGGATTCTCGCGGCGGCCCACACTGCGCCAAGATGCTTTTTAGTGGCTCCTAAAATCTCAAACTGCCAGACCTCTTTGGTGTCGGCAATGGTAAGGCATTCGCCGTAGTCGCCATAGCCATATTCGCGTGTCAGTTCATCGGCCAACCGAATGGCTTGGCGAGCCGTTTTACAGCGTTCGAGCATCAGTCGCTCGAGTTCCTCGATTTTGAAAACGCCGTTGGTGTTTCGCAGCTCCATTCGCCCAACCACGGTGGTTTCTCCCAATGCCAATTGATGCTCATTTATGGCGGGGTAAGCCGTATCCAGAAACGCGAAACTTTCCGGTGCTTCGGGGATTTCGCCAGCTACCTTGAGCCGCCGCTCATCATCCGGACTGCGCGTAAACATCCGTCCGTCATAAATTTTGGTTTTTCCGCCGACTGCATTGGTGCGATGCGGAGAAATAGCCATCCAGGTGCGGTAACCCCCATCTGCTGTGTGCGAGGTGATCACTGATCCATCAGCCGTGGCGCTGCGTCCCACCATGATGCTCGTGCAACCGTGGAAGTTCGGGAAACCAGGCTCCGGCTCGGGGAGTTCGCCCCTAAGTATGACAACTGAACCGGCGATCACGACGGCGACTCGAATTCGGCGAAGAATCACGCTTGAAGCGTATTTGATTTTCCGATCTCGACGAGGAAAAATGGGTCCTACCCCGCATCTTTCATGCGCCGAAGTGAATGTTTGAACGTGGGCGTGCCGTGCGCGGCGACGTTTTTCACCCATTTTTGCGCCGCTGCGCACAGCTTCAGCCTTGCCCGCCCGCCTCGGGCGCACCGCTTGCGCGTTGAAGGAGGAGTTTTAGCCTGGTGCGCTCGGGGGAAACTTTGCTGGCAGCACAATCAACTCAGAAAGAAAACTCCCCTCGGATTCAGACCAACCTCAAATTTTCCTCTCTGCTAATTCCGGTCCGCTCTGAATCTGTGGGGGGAGTTTACAGAGGCAACATTCTTAATCTTGAGAAATTCGGCTGGTGGCATTCGAGCTGCACCGGAAAAAACTCTCAAAACTGCAACAGCGCGCTATCCCCGCCACTCAAATATGAAGAAAATCACTCTGCCACTGACGCTTTTTCTTACATCGTGTCTCACTTTTGCATTTGGCGAAGGAACGGTAAACTTTAGCAATAAGGTGACAGCTTCCGGGATCGATGCCCCCGTCAAGGACATCGACGGCAAGACCCTGCTGGAAGGACCGACCTTCGTTGCGCAGCTTTACGCCGGCCCTTCGAAAGATTCTTTAGCGGCGACGGGTCCAATCAGTCCATTCCGGCAGGGACGCGGCGCGGGTTATTTCGTCGGCAGCAGCATGTTCATTCCATCCGTCCGCGGCGGCGAGCTTGCCTACGTCCAAATTCGCGTTTGGGAGGCGCCGATCGGGGCGACCTACGAGGAAGCCGTCGCCCGCGGAAGCAAATACGGACTTTCGGAAATCCTCGGGCTGATCACAGGCAATGCGGGGGCCCCGCCGTCGCTCCCGACTGACATGGTTGGTCTTCAACCTTTCGGTCTGACGGTAGAAACGCAAACGATCATCGCGCCTCCGGGGTTCTCTTTGATCGGGAATCCTCTCTTTCGCGGCGACAACACAGTCGTGGAAGTGTTGCCGAGCGTGCCGGAAGGAACGATTCTTTATCGGTTCGACAACGTAAAAAAGATTTATTCGGTGAACGTTTTTGACTTCGGGAGATGGACGAATCCGGATGACAAGTTCCAGCCGGGCGATGGCGCGTTTCTTCTGAACCCGACCGATCTGCCGGTTAACATTCAATTCATCGGCAAATCTGTGCCGGGCGATCCCCTGCAGACTCCCGAGCCGGGTTTTTATTTGCTGACCTGCACCAGCGTGGTCCAATCGTGCCGAGTCGAACAATTCATCGCGTTTCCGCCGGTGGAAGGGGACACGGTCTATCGCTTCAATAACGGGCTGTACCAACTCAGCGTTTATCAGTTTGGGACATGGCAAGGTTTCGCGCCGGTCATGAATCCGGGTGAAGGGGTCTTCCTGCGATTAGTTCCTCGCACTGGCCGGTAAATCGTCCCAGGACTGCGGCAGGTTACTGGAACGTAATCGCAGTCCGACTCATGCCCAAAAAACTTTCTACAATTTAATCTCCATTCGACGAACTATGAAACTGCTCATCCATTTTGCCTTGCTGATTTTTCTTTCGCTCCAAACGCTCGGTCAAGGAACCGTGTTGTTTTATAATCATGTCACCCAGGCTGGAATTGATGCTCCCGTTTTCGACGCCGATCGTGTCACGCGCTTGGCGGGATCGGCTTTTCTCGCGCAGCTTTACGCAGGGCCGAGTTCGGCCAGCTTAACTCCGGTAGGCCAGCCCCGAGTTTTCCAGACGGGGCTCGGCGCCGGGTATTGGAGTCCTGACACGGTCGTGATTCCAAATGTGGCGGCGGGAACATCAGCATTTCTCCAGGTTCATGTTTGGTCCGCGTCACTCGGCACGAGCTTTGAAGCCGCCGCCCAAGCGGGCGCCGGGTTCGGCCTGTCGAAAATCTTCAGCGTGCTGACGGGGAATGATACGAAAGGAAACACACAGCCGCCGAGCTTCCCTGCGAATCTCGCCGGTTTGGAAAGCTTTTCACTGGTGCCCGAACCCGGGCCGGGAGTCTTGTTTTGTTTGGGGAGTGTTTGCTTGTTCGCGCTCGGAAAGCGGCGTCTTTTAAAATACTTTCTGTAGCGCCGGATTATGACGAGTAACCGGGGCGGTTCCTCAAGAACATTTGAGCAATCACCGTTTTCCCATTTTCCAACTCGGCATAAACAGAGCCCCTGCAGGAAGGCCAATAACTGGTCGGGTGGACGATACCGGCGGGACTGACCTCGGATTGGATGCCGTGCCGGCTCAATGGTTGGCGGATCTTTTCTCGTTTAGTTGACGCCTCACACCAGCCTGTCACCATCACGATAGTGATAAAGCATTTAATCTTTGCGCTTTGGACCGTGCTGGGGTGTGGCAGTTTGAGAGCGCAGACAAATGTCTGGCAACCGTCGCCGAGACACCCGCAAGTTGCGATTTGGCCGGGATCCGTTCCTGACGCGCAGCCGGTCCCGGGTCAAGAGGCGGTTTTGTCCAACACAGATTGGATCGTTGCCGGCAAACCGTTCGCGTTTGTGGTCAATGTCTCGCAGCCAACGATGACGATCTATTCACCCAAGGAAGCCAATACGGGCGTGGCCGTCGTTGTTTATCCCGGAGGAGGTTACAATGCGCTGGCGGTAGACCTGGAAGGCACTGAAATTTGTGATTGGTTGACGTCCAGAGGCATCACGGCGGTGCTCTTGAAATATCGGGTGCCGACGAAGCCGAAAGTGGGGCCGTATTCGGAGTCACCGCAGGCGTTGGAAGATGCGCAGAGAACGCTGGGATTGGTGCGTTTTCACGCCGCCGAGTGGCATATTGACCCGCATAAGATTGGAGTGATCGGGTTTTCGGCAGGGGGACACATGGTGGCCGCAATAAGCTCGCATTTTGACAAACGTTTGTATCTGGCTGTGGATGCGGCTGACAAAGAAAGCTGCCGCCCGGATTTTGCGATAGCTTGTTATCCGGGACATCTGTGGAATGAAGATAAGGGATTTGTGTTGAATCCGAATGTTCCTTTAACCAGCAATGCGCCACCGACATTTTTGTTACATGCGGAGGATGACCATGTGGACGATGTCGAGCAGTCGCTGGTTTATTACATTGCGCTGAAGAAGGCTGGGGTTCCAGTGGAGATGCATTTGTATGCACAGGGTGGACATGCATTTGGGCTGCGACGCACGAACTTTGCGATTACGGAATGGCCTCGGTTGGTGGAGACGTGGCTAAGGACGATTGGAATGATTTCGGACTAAAGAAGTCTTCTTGGCGGACTGGATGGACCTGGGCTCACGCTCAAACTAACCATCCCTCCGATAGCGCGCGAGAGGATGAAGGGTGAGATCTTGCCCAAGTCGTGTGCTCTTACCTTTGCGAAGATTCATGTCGAACTTGGTGATCGCCGCGCGGTTTGCGCTGGAATGTCTGCTCGCGAGGTCAATGACGGCCGAGGCGAAACTCGCGCTCGTGATCATGGCGGGCCAACGCGCTCGATCCCAAGAAAGTGGTTCGCATCGTCGAAGCGCAGGAGGAATGTGCCACGAATGCCCGTTGGCGTGATGAACCGTTGCAGCACTGCGGCGGGAAATTGCACGGTTGGCCCTTCCAAACTTCGCACGACCACGAACTTCGCCGTGCCCCGGTACCATTCGACGAACTGTTCGGGCGTGATGGCGAGTTGGATTCGCAATTCGGGCATGGTCAAAGCAGAATCGTGAAGCGAGTCGCGGCAAACAACGGACTAGATTCCTTGAATTCGAGAAGTCGCACCATTTGAGTCAACTTTTGCTCTTTACCGATTTCGCGGTTTCCGCCTCAAGGAATCTCAGAGCGAGGCGCTGGGAGGAAACGCGGGTTGTAATCAAGGTGTGATCTGTTCTTTCAACTCGCCTGATCTGAGGCGCGCCTCGCTAGAAATTGCGCCGGTGACAATCTGCATTAGGTTAGACGAGGATTCGAGACAAGCCTTTTTAAACAGATCTGAGTGAACCAAGAGATTTTATGAAGCGTTTCGCCAGTTTACTTGCGGCGTTCGTCCTGGCTGGTTGCGCCTCGATGCCCAGCGGTGATTCCGTCGCTCTGCCATCGACCACGCCGTTTGATGCCGATCCAATGGCTCGCGCGGCGTACCTCCAAGGGTTCAGCGAGGGCTATCACGCGGTGGGCAGCGGCAGGCTCGGCTCGGTTGATGTCATCCAAGGCCCTCACAAACTCGCGCGCGAAATGGGCTGGCGGGCGGGAGTCGTGACCGCGCAGGGAGATGCCGCGGAGCACCAAGCGAAGTAATTCGCGAGCCGCAGGTGCATACTTCTTCCCGGCTCGTCAGGAGCCTCGCCCCACCGGATGAAAACCGTGCATCCAGGCGGTGCAAGTGGGCGAGCGTGCCCGCGAGCCAGTTTGCGCATACTCCTCGTCGGCTCGTCAGCAGCGTCGCCCCACCTGAATAAATTGGTGCATCGGGTCAACGTGACTGCTTGCGTCTCGGCTTCTTAATCGGTGGTTTTTTCTGCAGCGCCGCGGCGAGCACATCATCGACGGTTTCGGCAAACGTGAATTTCAACGCGCTCCGCACTTCCTTGGGCACGTCCGGAAGGTCCTTTTCATTGAGCTTCGGCACAATCACTTCTTTGATCCCCGCGCGAGTTGCTGCGAGCGTTTTCTCCTTGAGCCCGCCAATGGGCAAAACCAGGCCTCGCAAAGAGATCTCGCCCGTCATGGCGACATCCGCGCGAACGGGCGTATTGGTGAACAGCGAAGCGATGGCGGTGAACATGGCCACGCCGGCCGACGGCCCATCCTTGGGAATCGCTCCGCTCGGCACGTGAATGTGAATGTCACGATCTTTGAAAGCGTCAGCGGGAATGCCCAGCGCTTCAACGCGACTGCGGACCAGACTGAGCGCGGCTTGGGCTGATTCCTTCATCACGTCGCCGATCTGTCCGGTTAACATCATTCCGCCTTTTCCAGGAAACGAAATCGCCTCAATGTAGAGCACCTCGCCGCCGACGGGCGTGTAAGCCAAACCGGTGACGACCCCGGGACGGCTCGTTTTCAATCGCGCCTCGCGAATATATTTCGGCGGGCCGAGCATCTCCCGGACGATCTCCGGAGTCACAACCACTGATTTTTTTTCGCCCGCAGCGATCTGTGCCGCGACGCCGCGGCAGACCGAACCGATTTGGCGTTCAAGTTCGCGCACACCCGCTTCATGCGTGTAATCGGAAATGATCGTGTGCACGGCGGGGTCGCGCCACTCGCATTGTTTGGCGGTCAATCCATTCTCCTTGAGCTGCCGTTCAATCAGATATTTCTTTGCGATTTGAAATTTTTCTTTGTCGGTGTAACCCGGAATCACAATCACTTCCATGCGGTCGCGCAACGCCGCTGGAATGGGATCGATGTAATTGGCCGTGGCGATGAAGATTACCTGGGAAAGGTCGAACGGCACGTCCAGGTAACGATCGACGAATGCGTGATTCTGGCGAGGGTCAAGCACTTCGAGCAATGCGCTGGCGGGATCACCCCGGAAGTCAGCCCCGAGTTTGTCGACTTCATCGAGCATGATCACCGGGTTGCGCGTTCCCACCCGGCGCATCTCCTGGATCAACCGGCCGGGCATTGCGCCAATGTAGGTTCGCCGATGACCGCGGATCTCCGCTTCATCGCGGATTCCGCCAAGGCTCAAGCGCGAGAATTGCCGGCCAAGGGCATCGGCGATGGATTGGCCAAGGCTCGTCTTGCCGACGCCGGGAGGGCCCAAAAAGCAAAGGATCGGGCCGCGACCGTTCGGATTTAACTTCCGGACGGCGAGGTATTCGATCAGACGCCGTTTCACCTTTTCCAAATCGTAATGGTCGCGATCGAGAATCCGTTCGGCTTGCTTGAGGTCGAGGTTGTCGGGACTGGTTTTTTGCCAGGGCAAATCTGTCAGTGTCTCGAGATAACTGACGATGACGAAGTATTCCGGGCTGGCCGCAGGAATAAAGTTCAACCGGTTCAATTCGCGTTGGGCCTGGGACAGGACGTCTTTGGGCAGGCCCGCATCTTCGAGGCGCTTTTGGAGTTCCTGCACCTGTTCCTCCGTTCCCTCGCCGTGTTCGCCGAGTTCCCGTTGGATGGCTTTGATCTGCTCGCGCAAATAAGCGCGGCGCTGAGTGTCTGTAATCTGCGACTCGACATCTTTCTGAAGCTTTTGCTGAAGCTGCGCGATTTCGAGCTGGCCCGAGACGCGGCGGAACACCTCTTGAACGCGCTTTTCCGTGTCGACTTGTTCCAATAGTTTTTGTTTCTCGGGCACATCCAAGCTCAGATTGCCGGCCAAAAAATCGGCCAACTGCCCAGGATCGCTAATGTTCATGACCACCAAGCGCGCTTCGTCCGGAACATTGGGCGTGAGCTCGATCAGCTTGAGGGCGTTTTCCCGGAGAGTGTTGATGGTCGCTTGCCATTCTTTTTTGGCGGAATCGATCTTGGGAGATGGAAGCAATTCGACTTCGGCCCGCAGATATGGCTGCGTTTGGACAAGATTTTTCAACGCAAACCGTGTCATCCCCTGCACGATGATCACGACCGTTTCGTCCGGCTGCCGGAGCAGTTTTAAAATGCGCACGGCGATCCCGATGTCATAAAGATCCTCGCGTGCGGGGGTGTCCTTGTCGGCATTTCGCTGCGTGATCAACCCGATGATTTTGCTTTGGGGCAGCGATTCGTCGAGCAGCTTGCGCGAAGCAGGCCGGCGAACCGTCAAGGGCAAAACGATTCCCGGAAAAATGACCACGCCGCGGACGGGAAGAATCGGCAGCACGTCCGGAATTTTTTCTTCATCCACAGCGCTGGGTTGGTCCGCGACGCCAATGATTTTCGGCGCGTTTGAACCCGGGTCGCTCCCGCGAAAATGTGGGATTGGCTGTGCTGCTTTGTCCTCTTTCATTCGACAGGCTTTGTTTGAAGGCAGCGGCCTTTTTCAGCCCGATGCGCTTTCAAGCATGCGGCTTCAAGGGAAGATAAATCCAGAGCAGCCCATTGCGTTGTTCCGCTGTAATCCGCTCCTGATCTACTTCGATGGGCAACTGGATGGCCCGCTGAAATTCGCCGCAATCAATTTCCATGGTCAAAATCCGAATCGTTTTCTGCTCGCTGACCGCCGGCTCGGGCGGAGGTCTTTTGCCACGCAGCAACAAACGATTGTGCTCGACTTGCAAATCGATCGACTCCTTGGCCACGCCGGCGAGGTCAACGCAGATCTGAATGCAATGGTCCAAACGGTAAGCATTGATCGCGGGACGCCAGCTTCCCGGCGGGCAGAAGGAAGAAAAGTGGAGTTCGGTCAGGTGACAAACGACTTGTTCCAGTTGGGCCTGGAGGGTTTTCCAATTGTGGCGCCGCATGTTTTCTAACATAGCCCGGGGCTTCCGTTCTGTTCGCGCGAACTCAGGACGAACTTAACACCGTCAGCGGCTCTTTCCAAATTCAACAGATCCAATTGATCGAGGAGGTGCTCGGCGGGGGATCACCCGGGTGAACGCTCAATCGCTTGCCGGCGCCGCGGGGATTTCCGATCTGAGCTGCGAACGATTTTCTGCAAAACAATGAAAAAAAGGGGCCAGTAAGACCCCTTGTTGATTAGCTCCAATTATTGCGAACTGTTACGTGCACGAGCCGCATTTGTGGGTGGCGACGCTGACTTTCGCTTTCCCGCCGCCTTTCACGGACCAATCGGTTTTGCAGGCGTTGCAGCCGTGCTGCAAAACCAGCTTGGTGGCTGCTCCAGGGATGGTTAAATTCTTGCCTCCGCCTTTGCTGTCGCGGTCGGGCACGCTGACCACGCTTTCATTGCAGTTCGCGCAGTTTTTGGCGGCGGTGGCCGGCGCAGCTTTGGTTTCAGGAGCGACGCTTTGAACCAACTTGGCGCCTCCGCCTTTTGCCCCTTCCTGCGCGGAAGTGGTCAGCGGAATGCCAACTGCCAAGCCAAATGCGACCGCCACTGCGCCGAGAAATGAGAGTTTGCTTTTGAGGTCTGAGTTCATCTTCGAGCCTTTCTTTGGGTTTGTTTCCAGCGAATTCTTCGCTTCGGGGGTGGATACTCTTTTCGGGGTTGAATCCCTCGGACATTTGTTGGCCGAAGCTGCTCACTTGTTGGCGCAACCTGCTTGTCAAATCCGCTCGGCCAGCCGTCTGGCCAAACGCTCAAGCGCGGGCGAACGATCTTGCGGATCCAACCGCACGTCCAACAACGAAAAGCTCTCGATGTGATCCCGCGCGGCGGTCAACGCGGAATCCAGTTCCTCCTCGGTCCTGACCACGAATCCACGGCCCGCTCCCAAGATCTCGGGAATCCGGCTGAATTCCCAGGGAACCAAATCGTTGTAGGCGCCATCTTGCATTTGCCGTTCTGTGCCGTACCCGCCGTTATTGAGGACGACGACGATCGGATTGAGCTTATACCGGACGGCCGTCGAGAGCTCCATTCCGGTCATCTGAAACGCGCCATCTCCAACCAATACAAGCGGCCGCAAACGGCGATTCGCCAACTGCGCTCCAACCCCGGCGGGAACGGCGAACCCCATCGACGCGTAATACGCCGGGCCAAGAAATTCCGTTTGTTCGTGAATGAACAAATCAGCGGCGCCAAAGAGCGAATCGCCCACATCAGCCACGACGATCATGTCTTCTTCCAGGAAACCGTTGAGCCGTTGAAAGAGCCGTTCAACACGGAGTTTGGTGTGGCCTCGTTGGGCGGAGAATTTTGGCCACCGTTTCGGGCGCGGAATAGGCGGGAGTTTTCGCGCACGGAATTTCGAGCGCAATAAGCCGCGACAGAATTCTTCAAACCCAACACGCTCGTAGGAACGGTAGCGGACCGCGAGCCGCTCGCTGCTGGCCGAAATCGAGCGGGCTGGATCGAGCCGCGCCGTGTAAATGCCCAAGTTGATGTCCGTCATGAAAGCGCCCAGCAAAATCACGCAATCGCTCGATTCCACATACCAGCGGACTTCCTCCCGCCCCATCGCTCCCTCGTAAACGCCCATGTAAAATTCATGATGCTCGCCGACAACCGATTTTCCCAGGAGCGTTGACGCGACGGGAATATTGGTCTTCCGGGCGAGCTGAACCAGGGCGGTTTGCAGGCCGAACCGGTGCACCTCGATGCCCGCGATGATCACAGGCTTCCTCGCCTGATTGATCATTGCCACCGCATCTGAGATGGCCGCTCGCAAGACTTTCCGGTCGGCCAGCTCGAACCACGCTGCGCTGCGGGGCCGATCAATCACAGGCGCGGAAACCAGGTCGCGCGGCAGCTCCAGGTAGACCGGCCGTTTGTAGCGAAGCGCGCAATCCAAAACGCGATCAATCTCCGCCGCGGCCGTCTGGCCGTCCGTCAACACCGTCGATGCCACCGTCAGTTGCTCGAATACTTTCTTCTGGGTGTCGAAATCCCGGACCTTATGGTGGAGCAACGGATTTTTTTCTCGCTCGTGAATGCCGGGCGCGCCGCTGATCACGACTACGGGTGATTTCTCAGCGAACGCTTCCGCAGTGGTATTCGCCACCTTCAAGCCGCCCACGCAATAGGTCACGCAAACCACCCCGAGCCCGCGCACGCGCGCGTAGGCATCCGCGGCAAACCCGGCCCCTTGCTCATCACAGGTGTTGATGACTTTCAGCCTGCTTTTTTCGAGAAGGTCGTAAAAGCCGAGGACGTAATCGCCCGGAATTCCAAAAACATGGCGCACGCCCAAGCGATGCAGCCGATCGATCAACAATTGCCCGATCCCTCCAGGAGTGTTCATAGCGCTGGCGATTATGCTCGACTCAGATTATTTTTAAAGCTGGTCCTTGCAATTGAGCGTGAATACTATCTCTTAAAATTGTCCCTGCCCCTAATGCGCTATGAAGATTCGGTTTGATTTGCTGGTTCTGGTCAGCTCGTTGATTTCTGGAGCGGCTGCCGCAACGGCTCCTGCGAGTTCGAGTCCTCCGGTCAATTTCGACCGCGACATCCGCGGAATCTTTTCCGAGAACTGTTACGCTTGCCATGGCCCGGACGAAAAGCAGCGCAAAGCCAAACTGCGTTTGGACGATCGGGAAAACGTTTTCCTGGCCAGGAAAGATCATTCCATCATTGTTCCCGGGCACCGCGACCAGAGTGAACTCTGGCGCCGGCTCACGACCAGCGATGCCGATGATCGCATGCCTCCAGCCAAAACCGGCAAGACCCTTTCGCAGGCACAGGTCGAGCTGATCGGCCGCTGGATTGACCAAGGCGCGACGTGGCAAGTCCATTGGTCCTTTGTTACGCCAACTCGACCCGTCATTCCAAATGTCAAAAACAGTTCCTGGCCCCGCAACCCGATCGATAACTTCGTTCTCGCGCGCCTTGAGAAAGAAGGCCTGCCACCCAGCCCGCCGGCCGATAAACCAACGTTGGTCCGCCGAGCCGCGCTCGATCTCACCGGGTTGCCGCCGACGCTCGAGGAAGTTGACTCGTTCGTCGCGGACGGTTCATCCGACGCTTACGAGAAAGTGGTCGATCGTCTGCTCGATTCCGCGCCGTACGGCGAACAGATGGCCCGCGACTGGCTCGATGCCGCGCGTTATGCGGATACCCATGGGTTTCACATCGATGCCGAACGCGTCATTTGGCCGTACCGCGATTGGGTCATTAACGCGTTCAATCAAAACAAACCGTTCGATCAATTCACCATCGAACAGCTCGCGGGCGATCTCCTGCCCAACCCCACGGTCCAACAGCTCGTCGCCACCGGATTCGACCGCTGCAACATGAGCACCGGCGAAGGCGGGGCCATCGAACAGGAGTATCTGGTGAAGTATGCGATCGACCGGGCCACCACCATGGGCACGGTGTTTCTCGGGCTCACCGTCGGCTGCGCCCAATGCCACGACCACAAATACGACCCCATTCGCCAGAAAGAGTTTTATTCGCTCTACGCGTTCTTCAATAACGTGGCGGAAGCCGGGCTCGACGGGAACAAGCCGAATCCAGATCCGTTCATCAAAGTGGCCAGTCCCACGCAAACTCAGCAATCGGCTCAGTTCAGAGCGCAGATCGCATCCATTCAAAAACAATTGGATGGTCCAATGCCGGAGCTCGACGCCAAGCAAACCGAATGGCAAACAGCCTGGCAGAATAAACTTCGCCCGGATTGGAAGACGTTGAATCCGGAGCAATTCGCCTCGAAAGGCGGCGCCACACTCAAAAAGCTCAGCGATTTGTCGGTTCTGGCCGAGGGCAAAGTTCCTGATCACGAAATTTACGAAGTCGCCGCCGCCACCGACGCGCGCCACATCAGCGCGATTCGTCTGGAAGCGCTCACCCACGATTCGCTTCCGCACAAAGGGGCGGGCCGATCTGACAACGCGAATTTCGTGCTCAGCGAATTCGAGCTCGAAGCCGCTCCTCGAGCACACCTGGACCAGCGAAGGAAAATTAATTTCATTTCCGCGCTGGCCGATTTTTCCCAGCCCAAATTCGAAATTGAAAAAGCGATCGATGGAAATGCGAAGACCGGTTGGGCAGTCGAAGGGCAGAACCGGCGCGAAAATCGAACCGCGTTGTTCATTCCGGCTGAGCCAATCGACTTTGATGGCGGCGCCATGCTTTATTTCCGGCTGAAACATGAAAGTCCAATCACTCAGCATGCGATCGGCCGATTCCGGCTTTCCGTGAGCGGGAACGCCGAGTTGTTTTCGCTGGCCCCAACCACCGTGGGCGTTTGGCATTTGATCGGCCCGTTCCAGCCAAAGAATAATGAGGACCCATACGATGCGTCATTTCCACCCGAACGGGAAATCGATCTCGCGAAAAGCTACGACGACGGAAAACTCAAATGGCAGAACAAACCGGATCTGACGGACGGCAAGCCGCAGACGCTGGCAGGCGAGAATGTGGCCACGTATCTCTACCGTGTCATCAAAACGCCCGAGGCCCGCAAGGTGACTCTTTCCTTCGGAAGCGACGATGCCATTAAAGTCTGGCTCAACGGAAAACCCATTCTCGAGAAAAAGGTCATGCGCGGAGTTGAGCCGGACCAGGACAAAGTCGCGGTGACGCTTTCACCGGGCGAAAACCAGCTGCTGATGAAAGTCGTCAATTACAGCGGCGGGTACGGCTTTTATTTTAAGAAAACGGACCAGGACGAAGGCGACCTGCCGCAATCGCTCGCGCAGATTTTTGCCACCGGAACCACCTTAACGGATGCCCAGAAGAAAACCGTCCGGGAATTTTACCGCCGCGGGCATTCCCCCGAATGGCGGCAATTAGCTGCTGATTTGGAAAAAGTTCAGAAACAGCAAAAGGACCTTGACGATAAAATTCCGACAACGCTCGTGATGAAGGAAAAGGAAGACCGCCGCGAAGCGCACGTGTTGATTCGCGGGGAGTACGATCGGCCGTCGGACAAGGTTGACCCTGGCGTGCCGGCTTTTCTCCCGCCGCTTCCGAAAGACCAGCGGGTGGATCGGTTGGCGCTGGCCAAATGGCTGGTTGATCCCAAGCACCCGCTCACCGCGCGCGTGACGGTGAATCGGTTTTGGCAACATTACTTCGGCGTAGGGTTGGTTAAGACGGCGGAGGATTTCGGCACCCAAGGGGAGCGGCCGTCGAATCCGGACCTGCTCGATTGGCTCGCCACCGAGTTCATCCGTTCAGGTTGGGACGTCAAATACATTCAACGGCTGATCGTCACGTCGGCGACCTACCAGCAGTCGTCCAAAGTTTCACCTGAATTAAAGAGCCGGGATCCAGAAAACCGTTTGCTCGCCCGCGGGCCGCGCTTTCGGATGGATGCCGAAGCAATCCGGGATAACGCGCTGGCTATCGCTGGATTGTTAGTGCGAAACGTCGGAGGCCACAGCGTCAAACCGTACGAACCTCCTGGATTATGGGAAGCGGTTTCCTACGGCTACAAACAAAGTTACAACCAGGGCCACGGAACGGATCTCTATCGCCGCAGCCTCTATACATTTTGGAAACGGCAAAGCCCGCCGGCTGCCATGGTTACCCTCGATGCGCCTTCGCGTGAAACCTGCATCGTTCGCCGCCCTCGCACCAATACGCCGCTGCAAGCGCTGCTGCTCCTGAATGACACTACCTACATCGAAGCCGCTCGCGCTTTGGCCCAGCGCATTTTGACCGAACAAAAGGGCGATCTTGCCAAACGGCTGACGTTTGGCTTCCGGCTCGCCACCGCGCGAACGCCGCGACCGGATGAACTGGAAATCCTCATCCGCAAATACGAGCAACACCTGGAGCATTACCAAAAAAACAAAGAGGCAGCCCGCCAGCTCCTCTCGCTCGGTGAGATCAAAACAGCGGATAAATTCGATACAGCAGAATTGGCCGCGTGGACAACGATCGCGAATATTCTATTGAACCTGGACGAAACAATCACGAAAGGCTGAGAACCGGCTGCTTAAATCCGAAGCACGAAATACGAAATACGAATTTGAGGATCCAAGAATCAGAGGACGAGAATGTCGAAAGAAAAATCTAACCACCCTTTTAACGCCTTTAACGCCTTTAACGCCTTTAACGCCTTTAACGCCTTTAACGTTTTAACGTCTTTAACGTCTTTAACGTCTTTGACGCCCTGGAGCCGCCTATGAATCTATTCCAAGAAAAAGCTAAGTTCCTCACGCGCCGACAATTCTTCGGCCGCACTGCCACTGGGATCGGCACGGCCGCGCTCGCGTCGCTGTTAAACCCGGCGTTGTTCGGCGCGTTGACGGAGCCGGCGCGGTCCGGTTTAGGCGTGCTGGGCCATCCCCATTTTGCGCCGCGCGCCAAACGCGTGATTTACCTTTTTATGTCGGGCGGGCCGTCCCAACTCGATTTGCTGGATTACAAACCCGGGCTGAAGAAAATGCACGGTTCGGAACTGCCAACTTCTGTTCGCGGAATGCAGCGGCTCACCGGGATGACCTCTGGCCAAGCGTCATTCCCGTTGGTTTCATCGATTTTTAATTTCTCGCAGCACGGTCAAAGCGGCACTTGGGCCAGTGAAATCCTGCCGCACATCTCGACGATCGTGGATGACATCTGCGTGATCAAAACGTTGAACACCGAAGCGATCAACCACGACCCAGCGACCACCTACATTCAAACGGGCGCACAGCAGCCCGGCCGTCCCAGCATGGGATCTTGGGTGACCTACGGGCTCGGCACGGAAAGCCAGGATTTGCCAGGCTTCATTGTGCTGTTGTCGCGCGGCACCGCCATGCGCGATGCGCAACCGCTCTATGCCCGCTTGTGGGGCTCGGGTTTCTTGCCCTCCGAATATCAAGGCGTCCAGTTCCGGGCTGCCACGGATCCGGTTCTTTATCTCTCGAATCCGCCCGGAATCGATCGCCCGATGCGCCGCAGCATCCTGGATGGCCTCGCCGAACTGAATCGCAAAGAGGCGGACGCGTTTGGCGACCCCGAGATCAACACCCGCATCGCCCAATACGAAATGGCTTACCGGATGCAAGCTTCCGTTCCAGCGCTGACGGATCTTTCGGGCGAGTCGGAGGCGACTTTCAAACTGTACGGAGAAGACGCGCGGAAACCCGGCTCTTTTGCGGCCAATTGCCTGTTGGCTCGGAGGCTGGCCGAACGCGGGGTTCGCTTCATCCAGCTGTACCATCGCGGTTGGGATCAACATGGCGATTTGCCCAGGGACATCCGCGCCCAATCCAAAGATGTCGATCAAGCCTGCGCCGGTTTGGTTCAAGATTTAAAGCAGCGGGGAATGCTGGACGACACGCTCGTGATTTGGGGCGGCGAATTTGGGCGAACGGTTTACAGCCAGGGAAAATTAGAGCCGACCAACTACGGCCGGGATCATCACGGGCGCTGTTTCAGCATCTGGCTGGCGGGCGGTGGCATTAAACCGGGAATCAGCTACGGCCAAACGGATGAGTTCTCCTATAACATCGTCGAGAATCCAGTTCACATTCACGACTTGAGCGCGACCATCTTGGCGTGCCTCGGCGTCAATCACGAACGATTGATCTTCAAATTCCAGGGCCGCGATTTCCGATTAACCGATGTGGCCGGGCAAGTGGTCAAGGACATCCTGGCCTGAGGGACGACCAGCGCTTTATTGAACCGCCGATTCTTAATAATTGCGGGATGCCTTTTGGAGTGTGACAGTTTGTCGATATTCGTCATAGGTCCCTGGTTATTTTCCCCACTCGACATTTCAGTTGCCACACGTCCTTGCGCACTTATACTCCGACCGTGAGATTTAATTGGAAGTTTTTCCGCGTGGCGATTATTCCGCTCTTCCTCCTGCTGGGTGCGGGCTGCGGCGGCATTAATGCTGGCTCCAGCGTCTCTCCGTTGATGTTTTTCTTGCCGGGAATTGGAAAGACCGAGCCGTTGCGGCCGATTCCCACCTTTCCTCTGCCGAGCCAAGAAGTGGCACAAAACCAATAATCATTATGCGATTTCCTCTGGCGTTGACGCTGAAGATCACTCGCCACATCGTCAAACATAAGCTTCGGCGGACTCCAAAATTCGCGATGGTGCTGCAACTTGAACCGTTGCACACCTGCAATTTGACCTGCACTGGCTGCGGCCGGATTCGCGAATACTCGACCAGCCTCAAGGACATGATGAGCCTGGAGGATTGCCTCGGTTCCGCCCAAGAATGCGAAGCTCCGATGGTTTCCATTTGCGGGGGCGAACCGCTGATTTATCCAAAGATCGAGGAACTGGTCGACGGCTTGTTGAAGCAAAAGCGGATCGTTTACATCTGCACGAACGGAATGTTCATGCGGAAAAAAATGCGGGAATACCTCGCCGCCACGTATTCCGCGGACCGGGAAACTCTTTTGACGGAACTCCTCGAAGCGAAACTCGTCACCGACAAAGAAGCCGCGACGATTCGCCAGGGGAAAACGGACCGGCGCCCTGTCATCCGCCCGAGCCGATGGATGTACTGGAATGTCCATATCGACGGGTTGGAATACACGCATGACCTGATCGTCGAACGCGAAGGCGTGTTCAAGGAGTGCGTCGAAGCGATCAAAATGGCCAAGCTTTTGGGTTATCAGGTCGCGACCAATACCACCGTTTATAAGGAGACAAATGTTCAAGAGATCGAACAGATGTTCCAATTTTTCTCCTGGCTGGGCGTGGATGGGCACACCATTTCTCCCGGGTATGATTACGACGCGGCGAAGAAGGACATGATGAAGCGGCTCGGGAAAAATCCTAAAGATTTCTTTTTGACCCGGCAGATGACTCGGCAGAAGTTTTCGAAGATTCTCGACTGGGGAAAACAATTTACGATTTTCGGGACGCCTGTTTACCAGGAATTTCTGGCGGGAATGCGCGAACTCACCTGCACAGCTTGGGCGATTCCCACCCGCAATATCCGCGGCTGGAAAGCCCCCTGTTATCTGATGACAGACGGGCATTATCCGACCTACCAGGAGATGCTCTCGAAGGTGGATTGGTCAAAGTATGGCGTTGTGGACGGCGTCGCGCGCGATCCGCGCTGCGAGAACTGCATGGTCCATTGCGGCTACGATCCGAGCGGCGCGCTCGGAACGAATTATAAGCGCGGCGATAATTGGAAAAATTTCCGCTATAACTTTTCCGCCAAACCCAAACCGTTCCCGGGTGGAGTGGAGGTGCAAGCGTTTAACGGGGCGTCGATCGGCAAAGGCCATCTGGCCGAAGCCAAAGCCGCCATCAATCATCCCCTCGCCGGGGCGAAATCATCGTTCCAGCGAAACGGGAATGACATTCCTTCAGGGAATGGCTGCGGGACGAACGACGCAACCCAACGAGACGAACTCCTCGCGAAGATCGCCAGCGCGAAAAAGCCCGAGTGACACGGAGTCATTCCGGGAAACTCGCCATGGTCAACTCCGTTAATATTCAGAATTTTAAATCCCTCCGCTCCGTTACGTTCCAACCGACACGAATCAATCTTTTCATCGGGGAACCGAACACCGGAAAATCCAATATTCTAGAGGCACTGGCCTTTTTTTCACCTGGCGTCGTCAGAGAACCCCTTTTCCACGAACTTCTGCGGTTCAAAAATACGGCTGATTTATTTTTTGACCAAAGGGTGAGCCAGCCTTTGTGCATCGACATAGGTGACTTCAAGGTTTCGTTAGAATTCAAAGAAGGCATGTTTCAGGGGACAATTCATATTAACGGCACAATAACGGCCCGTTTCGTGATGTCCCATTCGGCTTTGATCCAGTGGCAAGATCTCAGGACGACGATTCGTTATTACGCATTTAAACCACTGACGACTTTCCCGAACGGGCAGCCCGGGAATTTGATTTCCCCATTTGGGGAGAACCTAGTCGCAGTTTTGTATTCAAACGAGGATCTTCGCCAGCGAATCGGGGCCATTGTGCGGTCGAAGGGGTTCCGCCTGCAAATCAAGCCAACGGAAAATGAGTTGTTGATCGCGAAAGACGTCAATGACGAGCTGTATAGTTATCCGTGGGCCACTGTGTCCGAAACACTCCGCCGAATTGTCTTTTTCATGGCGGTCCTCGAAACAAACGAGAATGCAACGCTCGTCTTGGATGAACCGGAAGCCAATACATTTCCATTTTACACAAAATATTTGGCAGAGCGGATCGCGTTGGATTCGAGCAACCAGTTTTTCATTACAACTCACAACCCATACTTGCTGAGTTCTATTGTGGAAAAGGCCAAATCAACCGAACTCTCAGTATTTGTCGCCCGAATGGAGAACTTCGAAACCAAATTGAGCCGGATCGAGGACAAGCGGTTGCCCGATCTTCTCGAACTCAACTCGGACGCGTTTTTCAACCTCGACAAGCTCGTCGAGCGATGAAGCTTTATCTCGAGTGCAAGCCCGACGAGGTTCTGGCGGTCACTCTCGGCGTTCCAGCCGCGGCAGTCGTTCACAGCCATGGAAAAGGAAGGGTCGCACATTATCTGACAAAGCACTCAGGAATTGTCGGTTTAGTCGATGAAGATCCCAGCAGCGCTCAACCGAGGAGTTTCGATAATTTTACCGAGATCAGTGTTGAGCATGAGGTCAAGTTAAAGGTCGACAAAGCGAAACAGAACCGTTTAATCGTGCTTTGCCCGAGGCTGGAACCTTGGCTGATTAAGACTGCAAAAGCCTCCCATTTGCGCATGGAGGAATTCAGTTTGAGTGAAGTCGTTCGAGATTTAGACGCCGAGATAAATCAGCGGCTACCCAATATTCAGCGGCTACCCAATATTCAGCGGCTGGTTGGGGAGTTGCTCAAGCAGAATAGCGCGCGCATGCTTCGGTTGAAATCTTTACTAAGTTCAAATGGCTAGAATGCCTTAATGAGTATGAGCAAAACCCTTTTTCTGAGCCCGCCTTCGTTCGACGGTTTTGACGGCGGCGCCGGCTCGCGCTACCAAGCCCGCCGC
>Ga0209514_10000202_pt1 | contig 132908 bp, 114 predicted proteins | sample Subgrocontami58m_FD_187452 | JGI IMG/M metagenome (GOLD analysis project Ga0209514, IMG submission 187452) | Subsurface groundwater microbial communities from S. Glens Falls, New York, USA - GMW37 contaminated, 5.8 m (SPAdes) (version 3) | ecosystem: Environmental > Aquatic > Deep subsurface... | reverse complement strand
GCTCCCTGAAGAGCGGAACGCCGCCCGCGGCATAGATGTCGTCTCTCCCCTCCGGAGCGGTAAACATTCCTGTGCGGGACAGTTTGCCTCGCACAGCTGGGACGTCTATGCCGGTCACAGGTGGGCCGCCTGCGCTGCTGCCACTGTCAACGGGGATGGTTTTCCCTTTGACTCCGGCTGCTTCCGGCCCCGAAAATATCCTTTCCTCCTTCCGCAGGTAGGCAAAAACTTCGCGCCGCGCCGGAGCCGCCTGGTCCTCAACCAGTGTCCCGCCTTCCAGTTCCCCCGGGTTCAGCCCTTGAACCGCCGTTTCATCAGCCCGGCCGGGGGCCCTTCCCGTTTCACTGGGCGGCTGAACAAAAGCGCTTTTATTGTCGTGGAAGCGATGGATTGTTTCATCCTGCGGTGCGGCGCCCCGCGTCCCGGTGGGGTTCGCAGTGAAGGGCAAAGGCGCCGCCGGCCGCGAAATCATGTCCGGCGCAGTCAGCTGCCTGCCTGCTCTGGGTACTTCGCTTCCCGCCGGCTGCGGCCTTTCCCTGCCGACCGGCAGCAGGACCTCTTTGTCTCCCCTTTCAGCGCCACCGGACTCCGTTTCCTCTGGCCGGCCCGGATCGCTCCCTTCCCCGGGGAGGATCGGCGAACCTTTATCAGGAAAATTAACTGCCCTTCCGGCCGGGGCCGGGACCCGGGAATCAGGAATTGGATCCCCTCTGCCAGGCTCGGGGTCGGCGCCGGCGGCGTCCGTCTTGCTATAAAAAAGGGGGACATCTTGAGTTGCAAGCCCGGCACACGGCCGCAGGGCTTCCGGCCGGTTCGGGGACTCGTCCGGCCTCCGGGCCACCAATATCAGCTGCCCGTTGGTCGCGGCTGCATCCATTCGTCCCGGCGTCGGCGCCGGCAGTGTAGGCCCGTTCGCAACTTGCGGCAGCGCCTCACGGCCGCCCGCCTCAGAGCCCTCGGGCCAGACAGAAAAGAAGGGAAGGGCGGCTGATGGAACCGGTAAATACTGAGCGTAACCCGCCTCGACAATCTCTGCGGCACCGTCTTTCCTTGTTGTTGCGGTCAAGCCCCTGGCGTCGGCCGGCGGCACAGCCCCTTCCCTCTCCGTCGCCTGCTGCACAAAACCTTCACTCAGGAGTTGCAACAGGGAAAGAAAGTGACCTCCGGCGATCGCCTCCGGGACAGGGCCGTTTGTTCCCTGCGGCAGTGACTCCGGCAGCCCCGACAGCGCATCCGCCCCTTTAAACGGCGATATTCCGCTTGCTTCTTCCCGGGAAAGACCTGCTATTTCCGGCATCATGAACATCTGTTGGACCACTGTCGTCACCGTTAATTTACCGCTTACCTGCCTGGCCCCGAGAAAGGGGATCAACTTACTGATGTGAAGGAATAGCAATTGATATGCCACGGTCACGTCAGCAATATTATTAAATTAAATCAATTAGTTAACCAAGGGGAAAAAGAGGATAAGGTTTAAAGGGGAAATATTTTCCTATGATCTCCAAGTTACTTGAAAAAAGTGCCTGGCTACGCCCCGGGAGTCAGGGATCAGGAGGGGAATGAGGGACGAAGGGCTAAGAAGGGGGATGAAGCTCCGGAATCGTTCCCGGCATAGCGGAACGGTAGCCCGTCGGTCAACGTTTGCCGGAACGGGTAATCTCGCGGGTAATTTCCACGGCCTTTTGGGGACTCAGGTATCCCCAGATGGCCCCAGCCTTGTCCCGCTTCATATTCATTGTTATGCCGGCTGCCGTTTTCACATCCAGTTGCTCCAGCATAACGCCGGCCTTGGCCGCCGGGGCCGCTTCCAATACCTTAGCCAAGTCCTTGAAGTTCTTGTTCTCGGCGGTTTTCTGCACCTCCGCGGTGGCGTTCAATTTTTCTTCCTGCACCCGCAGAAGGTCTATCTTTTCCACGATCTCTTTTTTGAGCGCCAGGAGTCGCTGTTCCTCGGTGCGGATGAACTGTTCTTTCTTCTCCAGTTCGTTCCTTTTCGCCTCCAGGGACGTCAAAAGGTCGCGGGGTTTCGTCCGGGCATCCTCCCCGGCGGCGGTTTTTTCAGCGGCAGCCGCTGCTCGCGGAGGTACATCCTGCGGTGGGCGCGCGAGCGGGGCCGGCGTCGCTGACGGGACGTCCGTTTTCTTCATGACCTCTCCCAAGGCGCCGATTTTGGCCAGGAACAACAGCAAAACCAAGATCTGTAAAAGAATTATTATTTTCTTCATTTTTGTTTTCTGATAAACCTCGTCATCGCCGTCTCGTCATCCTGGCGGCGCTCAATCCCGGCCATTTCTTTCCGGTAGTCCTGCAGTTGTTTCTCGCTGAGGTTGTCCATGACTTTCCTCTTTTGGACAGCTTGCAGCAACGCTTCACGCAGGCCATTCAGCACCTCGCCGGCCTCCCGGACCTTGTCGAGCTGCACGGCCTCTTTCTCCCGGCAGAGTTCATAATAGGAAAAGTAGAGGGAAACATCGGCAGGGCTGAAGGTGTCGACCTGCAGGTCCTTCAACTGCGCCAGGAAGAAGGCCTTCTCCTCCCTGATGGCAGCAAGGACGGCGGTTTCCCGCTCCAGGGCCTTTTGCCCTGCGGCAAATTCCTGCTGCTTTCTTTCCTCCACCGCCTGGCGGTAATTCAGCACCGGCTGCAATTTGAAAGTGAACATGATGCCTTCACCGAAAAAGCCCTTTCTGCGGCAATTATCCGCAAAGGGCAAAGAGGTCCCGCCGGGACTGGTCAAAAGACACCTGCTCTTCTATCCCCTGCCGGAGAAAGGCGTTTACCCGGCCGATCATATTAATGGCGCGGTCTATTTCCGGATTGCTGCCTTTCTGGTAGGCCCCGATATTGATCAGATCTTCCGCCTTTTTATATGTGGCAAGGATATTGAGGACTTCGCCGGCCTTTTGCTTGTGCTCCCGGTCGACCAGGTCGACCATTACCCGGCTGATGCTTTGCAGGGCGTCGATGGCCGGATAATGATTCTTATGGGCCAGATCGCGCGAGAGGGTAATGTGGCCGTCCAGGATCGAACGGGCCGCATCCGCGACGGGTTCATTGAAATCATCGCCTTCTACCAGGATGGTATAAAGACCGGTGATGCTTCCCCGCCCTTCAATCGTTCCGGACCGCTCCAGGAGTTTGGGCATGAGGCTGAAGACCGAGGGGGTGTATCCCTTCGTCGTAGGCGGTTCGCCCACGGAAAGCCCGATCTCCCGTTGGGCCATGGCAAATCTGGTCAGTGAGTCCACCATCAACAGGACGTCCGCCCCCTGATCGCGAAAAAACTCGGCCACCGACGTGGCCACGTAGGCCGCCCTCATTCTGATCAGCGGATGCATATCCGAGGCCGCCACCACCACCACGGAGCGGGCCAAGCCCTCCGGCCCCAGATTCTTCTCGAGAAATTCGCGAACTTCCCGTCCCCTTTCCCCGATCAAGCCAATAACGTTGACATCGGCCTTGGTATTTCTCGCGATCATCCCCATGAGCACGCTTTTCCCCACTCCTGAGCCGGCAAAAATGCCCAGGCGCTGCCCTTTGCCGCAGGTAAAAAGACTGTTGAGCGCCCGGACGCCGAAATCCATCGGTTCGCTGATGCGTCCCCGTTGCAGCGGATTGATCGGCTCGGCGTAGAGCGGATATTCATCCTCAAAATTGCCGAACCCCTGGCTGTCAATCGGGTTGCCCAGACCGTCGATCACCCGTCCCAAAAGCCCCTTTCCTACCCGGACGCTGGCCTTCTTGCCCAAGGACATTATTTTACAGCCGGGGCCCAACCCTTGCAAGCTTTCCAGCGGCATGAGCATCACTTTGCCCTGCTTGAAACCCACCACTTCGGCGTTAAGAAATTTGTCCCGACCATTGGGCAGGATGCCACAAACTTCACCGATGGAAACGGCGGGCACCTGCCCTTCCACAACCAGGCCGATAATCTCGCTCACCTTCCCATAGGTTCTGATGGGGATTGCCAACTCCAAAAGGCGGTGATACTTGCTGAGATCGGCTGTCTCCGGGGCCGTCACTTAGCGTCCCCCCTCATGGCCCTTCATCTCCAGGGCACTCTTAACTTCTTGGAGGCGCTGCTCCAGACGGGCATCGACCTCTCCGGAAAGGGTTTCCAGCACGGCCCCCCCCTGCTTAATGCCTTCATCCTCTTCAAAGGTTAAATTTTTCATGTTTTTCAGTTCCGGCGGGAGATCGCCGGACCGATCCATGAGGTAACGAAAGTCCTGCGGATTCAGGTGGATTTTCATTCCCTCGCGATCCACAACGTTTTTGACCGCCTCTTTCAGAACGGCCAGAATTATCTTGTCGTTGGTCGCAATCTCATCACACACTACCTTTTCGGCCACCGCCAGGACAAGGCTCAGCATCTGCGCCTCCGCTTCAGCGTAGAACTTCCTTTTGCGGTCGCCCGCTTCCCGCAAAATTTCGTGCAGCGCCTTCATGGCCTGTAAACTCTGATTTTCCTGCCCTGCTGCGCCCTCGGCAAAACCGCGTTCGTAAGCCTCCTTGCCCGCTTCGGCAGGGTTTTCAGCCGGGCCTCCCGAATCGGACTTTCCGGAAGACTCCTCCGCTTTATCACGGGCGCCCGCGCCGCTCCCCTTTGTCTCCCGGGACGCCAGGAAAGAGAGGCGATGGGGCAACGGGTTTGCCAATATTTTCACATTTTCCGCTTTGATGACCTTATCAGACAAAAGTATCCTCTTCCGCCCCCCGGAGGATGACGATCCGGCCGTCCGCTTCCAGTTTCTTGGTAATATCCACGATCTTGCGCTGGCTCGTCTCCACTTCGGAAAGGCGAACCGGGGGCATCAGCTCAATTTCCTCCCGCAGCATCTCCGCACCCCTTTTGGACATGTTCCGGTAAATCCTTTCCCGCATCCCCTCATCCACCAGTTTCATGGCCCGGGCCAGGTCTTCACTGCTCACTTCCCGCAACAATTCCTGGATGCTCCGGCCATCCAACTTCAAAACGTCATCGAAGTTAAACATGAAATTACGCAGTTGGACGGCCAGTTCCGGGTCCGACTCCTCCAAGGCCGTCATGATGGTACTCTCGCTGGCGCGATTCATCCGGTTGAGGATCTCGCCCATGAAGCGGGCGCCGCCCATCTGCTGATCCGACATACTGCTGGTCATGATTTCCGTTTCCAGGGTATTGGCAATTTCCTCAATGAATTCCAAGGGGACGCCCTTCAGATTGGTCATTCGTCTGGTAATCTCGCACTGGAGGGCCGGCGGAAAATATTCCAGCATCTGCGCCGCCTGTTCGGCGCGCAGGTGGACAAGGATCAGGGCGATGGTCTGGGGATGCTCCTCCTTGGTGAAGTCGGCCAGAATCTTGGGATCGACGTCGCGCAGTTTATCGATGATCGGATTGTCGTAATCTTTGGCCTTGGAAATATCGCTTAATATTTCCTCCGCGCCCGCCTCTCCCAGGGCCTTCGTAACCAATTTCCTCGACGTATCGCCGCTGACGGAAAGCCCCCCCCATTGTGCCTTGGCCAGGCCGCAAAACTCTTTGGCAATGCTGTTGACCGTATCCTCCGAGATGTTCGTTATCCGTCCCATCTGCTTGCCCAGCCGTTTAATTTCCGAAGGGCGAAGATTCTTCATCACCTCCGCCGCCAAATCCTCATCGAGCGACAGAAGCAGGATGGCAGCCTTTTCTTCATTTGTCGTCATGTGCCATTGCCTTATTTTAACCAGACTCGCAAGATGTCAGCAAACTTCTTGGCATCGGCGCCGGCCAGTTGACGCGTAATATCCCGCTCTGTTAACTCCTGCGCCGCCCCTCCCGCTTCGGCCACCTGGTAAGCGTGCAGCCCGGCCTCGGCAGGTACGGGCGACAGGACGGGCAGTTCCTGCCGAACTTCCCTGGGCCCGCCTGCTTCCCTGGCCAAAATGCCCCTGATCAGCGGACGGGCGAAAAACATTAAAACGAAAATCATCGTTGCGAAAAGGAGACCGTACTTGATCAACGGAGAAAATACAGCCAGTTTCTCCGACCATGATGGTTTTTCGAAGGGTTCCTGGGCCGTTTCCACCCGGCTGAAGGGCATCTCGGTAACTGCGACCTGGTCTCCGCGGCCGGCATTTATTCCCGCCGCCTTCCTTACTAAATCCTCCAGGGCCTCCAGGTCTTTCTTAACCCGCGGCTGGTAAACTTCCACACCCTTCTCGTTTTTGTTGTAAATACCATCCAGCAGCACGGCCACAGAGAGCTTCCGTATTTCCCCTACGGGCATGACCGTCTTGTTGACCACCTTGTTGATTTCATAATTGATCGTTTCATCCAGCTTTTCCTGTCCCGAACTCTCGGCCGCCGGCTTGGCCGACGGAGAAGAGGCGGATTTTTCCGTTTGTCTCTTAACACTTCTGATTACTGGAGATTCCGGGTCATAATTCTCTTCCGTCTTCTCCGCCACCCGAAAATCCAGATCGGCCGAAACCCGGACCACCGCCTTGTCTTTTCCCACCACATTTTCCAGCATGGACTGGATGCGGCCCATGATCTCCTTTTCCACGTTTTTCTGGTATTCCGCCTGAGAGTTGGTCATCTTGGCCAGTTTGTCATCGCCCGGTGAGTTGGAAAGGATATTTCCTTTACTGTCCACGATTATGACATCCTCAGGGCTTATTCCCTCCACGCTGCCGGCAACCAGGTGCGCAATGCCCTCCACCTGGGGAGCGCGCAGGGTTTTGCCCTGTTTCAGCCTGACGGTCACGGATGCTGTGCCTTTCTTTTGTTGGCCCAGGAAGAGCGACTCCCGGGGCAAAGCCAGATGCACGCGACTCTGTTGAATTTCCTCCAGACTGTTTATCGTCCGCGCCAGCTCTCCCTGCAGGGCCCGCCGATAGTTTAGTTGCTGCTCGAACTCCGTAGCGCCGAGAGATTTCGTATCGAAGATCTCGAATCCCACCCCTCCGCCCTGGGGCAGACCGGCGGTGGCCATTTCCAATCTCAGCTCGGCAACCCGCTCCGCAGGAACCGAAATGACGTCACCAGCGGGTGATAGCCTGTAAGTCACTTTCTTTTCCTGCAATTTATTGACGATGCTGCCGGCATCTTCACTGGAAAGGTTGGAAAAAAGCACCTTATATTCCACCTGACCGGTCCAATAAACGAGAAGACCAATGCCGGCCATGGTAATGAAGGCCGCCAGCGCCAGTGACAGCTTGCGGGCGGGGGTCAGGGAAGCAAAACCCGCGCCCAGTTTTGTGAAGAAATCAGAAAAAGGATCCATGGTTATTACCTGTTATGTTAAACTATCCGAAGCCGTCACACCTGGATTCTCATGATCTCCTGATAGGCATCCACAATTTTATTCCGCACCTGCATCATCGCCTGGAAGGAAATGCCGGCCTTCTCCAAAGCGACAACCGCCTCGTGGATGCTCGCCGTGTTGTCCAGCTGAACTCTGGCAATCGCTTCGTCCGCCTCAGTTTGCAGCTTGTTTATGTCTTCAACGGCGCCCTGCAGCAGGTCAGAGAAGCTTTTCCCCTGGCCCTGCTCCGGAGCGGCAGGTTTATTGGCGGCATTCAGAGCAGGAGGCCGTAAGTCGCCGCCGCGGACCAAAAGATCATTCATAATTCCTCCTCCTTCGCGCGAGCCGCCTCACCGGCGAACCGCGCCTCACTTGCCCATCTCCAGAGCTTTCAGGGCCATATTCTTGGTTGCGTCAAAAGCCGTCACACAGGCCTCGTAGCTTCTGCCGGCGGCTATCATATCCACCATTTCCAGAAGCGGATTCACATTCGGCTTGGCAACAAACCCTGTCGCGTCCGCATCGGGGTGAGAAGGATCATAGGTTTTTTTCACCGACCCGTCTTCCCTGATGCTGTCAATCTTGACGGCGCTGACGGCCTCCCGGAAGGCCGAACCAAAACCGGCAGTCACCGGTGCGGCAGCCAGGACGACCGATTTCCTCTTGTAGGGGCCGCCCTCCGGAGTGCGCGTCGTTTCCGCATTGGCCAGATTGCTGGCAACAACATCCATTTTGGCCCGCTGTGCCGACAGGCCCGAACTGCAAATCCTGAAAGATGTCATAAAGTCCATTCTATTTAGTCTCCTTGATCGCCGTCTGCAGGCCTTTAAACTTTCGCGAAATCAATTCCGCCGTTAAATTGTACATCAGGTTGTTCTCGGCCAGGTTAGCCATTTCGCCATCGATATCGACCTTATCACCGGCGGAACGGACCGGAAAACGGTCTCCCGGGCCGGAGGCGGAGGAGGCAAAATGTTTTTTCTGCGTCCGCGTCAAAGCTACGGTGCCACCCCGCGCCTCAGCCTCGGCGAGGCGTTCCTGAAAAGGGAGCTCCCGGGGCTGGTAATCCGGCGTATCGAGATTAGCGATATTGGAAACGATAACTTTATGCCTCGCGGCGCGAAAATCCAGCATGTTGGAGAGCAAATCAAAGGTTTTGCCAAACAACGCCTGCATATCAAGTCCTCCCTGCCGGCTAAGAATAAGCAAGTCGCATACCAAGCGTCAGGCCTCACCGGCATCATAACCATACTCATGGAGCTTGTTCCTCATTGTCCGGACGCTGATGCCCAGTATCTTGGATGCCTTAGTCCGGTTGCCCTGCACTTTGGTCAGGGTATCATAAATCAGCGTTTTTTCCATATCCCTGAGCGTTATATCCTCCTGCAGGACCGGCCGGTCAACCTGGTCCGCCGGAGGCGCTGCTTTTCGCCCGGCGGCGTCTTCCGGGAAAAGGTGTTCCGGGGCAATCACGTCGCCTTCAGAAACCAGGACCGCTCTTTCCATCACGTTTTCCAACTCCCGGACGTTGCCTGGCCAGGGGTAATCTTTTATTGCCTTGAGGGACTCGGCAGACAGGCCCGGCTTTTGACGCTCGTTTACCTGGCTGTATTTACTGAGGAAATATTCGCTCAAAAGTAAGATATCATCCCCTCTATCCCGCAAGGGGGGTATTTTTACCGGAATGACATTCAGGCGATAGTAGAGATCTTCCCGAAAGGTCTTTTCCTCGATGCGCTTCCTCAACTCGGCATTGGTGGTCGCAATGATCCGGACATCAATCGGGACCGGCGCTTTTCCGCCCAGGCGATCCACCTCGGATTCCTGAATTACGCGCAACAGCTTGGCCTGCAGTTGAATATCCATTTCGCTTACCTCATCCAGCAGCAGCGTTCCCCCGTGCGCCATTTCAAATTTCCCCGGTTTCCTCTGCACTGCGCCCGTAAAGGCGCCTTTTTCATAGCCGAACATCTCACTTTCCAAGAGGTTATGAGGGATGGCGGCACAGTTTACCGCCACAAAGGGCATATTTTTCCTACCGCTGTGCCGATAGATGTAACGCGCAAAGAGCTCCTTGCCCGTCCCGCTTTCCCCGTAAATCAAGACTGTTGATTTGCTGTGCGCAACGTTCTTCAGCAGGTTGAGAATGGCGATGATCCCGGGGGACCGGGTGATTATTTCCACAGCCGGCGCCGGCGTTTCCGCCTTTTCTTCTTCCAGGCCTTTATTGGCCGCCAGTACATTGCGCACGGCAAATTCCAGATCATCCAGGGAAAAGGGTTTCATGATGAACTCGGCCGCACCCTCTTTCATGGCTTCCACCGCTGTTTTGACCGTTCCGTAGGCCGTAATCAGAATAACGGGCGTCCGGGGCGAAATTTTTTTGACACCCCGCAGGACTTCCATGCCGGACATCTTGGGCATCCGCATATCCGTTACAACAACTGCAAATCTGCCCTGCTGAAACTTGAGCAAGGCATCGGAGCCATTCTCAGCCGTTTCCACATCGAAACCGCAGCTTTCCAGCGACTCAGCCAGGGCTTGACGCATGGACAGATCATCATCGGCGATCAAAATCTGTTTCATTTTACCCATCACCTGTTGTTATTTTCCTGTCAAAAACTTGACGACATTAAGGGCAGCAGGACCGTGAAGGCGGTGCCCTTGCCGCTGCCGCTGTCAACGTGAATAGCACCTTTATGCATGTCCAGGATGTTGTGAACAATGGCCAGGCCCAGGCCCGAGGTGCCCTCGCGGGTACTGAAAAAGGGATCAAATATCCGGACCAGGTCTTCCTCCGGGATGCCGATACCGCTGTCGGCAAAGATTATCTCCAGAAAAGGCGTGGCCCCTGCCCGGGATTGGCCGGCAGCAGAAATATTCGTCTCGATATGCAGGCGCCCCCCATCCGGCATCGCCTGGAAAGCATTTAGAATAATATTTAAGAAAACCTGCTTCAGCATCTCGGCATCGCCCACAATGGGGGCCTCGCTTTCGGCCGGGGTAAAGGAAAGGGCGATGTTTCCCTGCCGGGCCAACTGCCGGGCAAACAGCAGGGTATCGTTTAGGATATCGTGAACATTGATGCATTCCGGACGAGGGAGGCACGTCTTAGTAAACAAAAGCAGGTTCGATACCTTGTTATCCATGTTTTTGACCGATGTCACGATCTTGGCTGCCCGGTCACGGTCCCGTTCATTCTTCAGGTCCTTCAGCAGCAGGGAGGCGAAAAGCTCTATGCTGCCCAAGGGGTTTCTTATTTCATGGGCAATATTGGCCGCCATTTCCCCCATGGCGGCCAATTTCTCCGTTCGCTTGGCCATATCCTCTAACTTTTCAATCCGCGAAATGTCGCGTAAGATAAAAACAGTGCCCTGGGATTCCCCATTGCGGGCGCTTACCGGGGAACCGAATATCTCCAGGGTCCGTCCCTTGTGCCTGATTTTATGTCCCGCCTCTCCCGGAAAGAATTCGGAAAAAAATATGTCCCGCCACCGAGCGGGCGTCAGGTCGTCAAAAAGCAGGCTGATGTGTTTGCCGCGGACCTCTTCTTGCGCAACAGAGGCAAATGCGGCGGCACAGCGGTTCATCGTCGCGATATTGCCTGCCATATCCGTAACAATGACGCCGTTGGTCAAGCTTTCCAGGATATTCTGGAGATAATTCTTCATTTCGTCATTTTCGGCGATGTTTCTTTCCAATTCCAGATTCTTTGCTGCCAACTCGCGGTTGATGCTCGCAAATTTCTGTTCCAAATTGGCATAAGCTTCCTGAAGCGTGGCCGTCGCCTTGTTGAAATTCGCAAAGGATTGCTGCAAGAATTCAAAATCGCTCATTGCCGGTTACCTGCCGTATTGAACGAGCGGCTGTTACCGATGGCGTAATCAGCAACCTTGGGCCAAAAATCCCCCACGGCATTCTCCTTGACCTGGAGAAAGCTCCTTTCAGCCCCCGGCAAGTCATTCAGCTCAGCTGATCCTCTGCCGATCATATAAATCATCCATTTACGCGCCTCGGTATTCCCGGCCGCCAGGTGGGAAAGGGCTTGCCGGTAAGCTGCGATGCCTTCCTGATACATATTCCCCCGATAATAGGCGTCTCCCAGACCAACGTAGATGTCTGCCAGCACTTCGGGCGGATAATTCTTCGGGTGTTCGCGAAAATCTTTCAAGGCCGTGAGGTAATTGGCGATTGCTTTGTCGGGCAGATTCACCGCCAGCAGGGAATTGCCGTAATTGCGGTAGGCAGCACCGGCATTGTCCCGGCCGGCGCCCAGGACATCGGCATAAAGAGGATTGGCCCTGGCAAACATACCCTTTTTATAATACAGGTCTGCCAGGGTTATTTTAATCTCCTGGCCCCAGACCCGATCTTTGATCGCCCCTTTTTGCAGCAGCAGTAATTTTTCCTCGGCAACGGCATCTTTGTTTTGCGCTATGTCGATCTTCGCCAGGGCCAGATCGATCACCTTGGCTCGCTGCCGATCCGGATGAGTTCTTCTCATTGCCTCGTACAATTCCGCCGCTTCATCATAAAGCCCGGCCCAGAGTAAACTTGTCCCGATCCTGTCCGCTGTCGGAAAATCTTCCTCCAGCCGAATCCCTTTCCCGCGGCACTGGAAAAAAACGCCCGCCACGGCCAGGTAATCATCTTTTTCATAATGGCTGTTCACTAATGAGCGGATATGAACCCCGAGCCTCTTCCTGCCTTCCCCGCTGGAAGTTCCCCGGGGGAATCTGTTCAGCAGTTCGAGATAAGCGGCAAACCCTTCTTCCAGCCGGCCATCCCTGACCAGGGCCTCACCTTTCCACAGCAATACGGCAGCCAAACTTTCCCCGCCGGCGGACTTAGTCAAGATTTTGTCGTAGGTTTTGAGCGGCTGCAAATAATCATCCCGGGCCATGATGAACGATGGAACCTTTAGGCCGGGATTGGTGACGCCCAGATTGGCCATGGCCAGCGAGCAAGCCTGTCCTTCGCTGGCGGCGGGATACCTCTCGCTGCATAGTCCGTATAGCTTCAAAGCCAGGGCAGTGGCACCCATGGCTTCTGAGGAGCGGGCCATCATGTAAGAGGCATTTCTCGCGGATTCATCGGCAGGATACAGATTGGCCAGCCGGGAAAAAAGCTGGAAGGCAACTGCGAATTTGCCGGCGGTAAAATAGTGGTTACCCATGTTCATGAAAGTGGCGGGAGAAACTCCCTGTAAATCAGGCCATTTCTTACGGGCCTCGTCATACAGCCGGTCGGCCTCTGCGCTCTTGCGCAACCGATAATAACAATCCCCAATCATAAAATTGGCCGCCTTGGCATAGGCCCCCCGGGGATTATTCTTCAGATAGGCCAGCAGTCTTTCCAGGGCGCGATTATATTTTCCCGTCTGATTCAAGATGGAGCCCAGCTTGAATGTAGCCTCCGGCAAAAAAGGAGAATCGGGATAGGACAGGATCAGGCTTTCCAAAGCACCGGCCGACTCATAATGAAAGTTCAATGTCTCATAACTTTTTGCCAGGTTGTAATAAAGCACGTCATTGCCGTCTGCCGGATCGGGATAACTCTTGAGAATAATTTTGTATTGGTCCACAGCCGTGAGCAGCAGCTGTGAATTACCTTTTGATCCCAGGAAATAGTTACAATCCGCCGCCAGGCGCAAGGCCTTATCCCTGGCGGCGGCAGGAAGGGCGGGATTGGCCAGGGAGTTCTTCAGCATTTCCAGCGCCCGGCCGTATCTTCCCGCCTGGAATTCGCGGCCGGCGCTGTCAAGAAGCGTCTCCGCCGCCGGGCTTGCCGGCCGGTCAACCGGCAGGGCGACTGGCAGACCGGGCCAGGCCGGCAACAAAAGAAAGAGAAAAATCCCCATGATAAGATGTTTAGCGCCCATTTTACCCCAAAGGCCGGACCGTGATTGGCGGATGAGAGGAAATCTTTCAGCGGCCTCCCTGTGAACAGCAATTAGCGTACCATCAGACAAGAGCCGGGACCGGCGGATAGGAAGGAGGGACGAGAGACAGGGCAGTGCCGGAATCGCACCTCTTCTCAGCGGCGCGGTCGCCCGTTGTAAACGTGGGGGCTACGCCAATAATTTGACGCGGTCGTTGCTTGCTCAGGCGCGGGATACCTATTAAGAAAAAAGGCAGTAATCACATTTAATGAATTCGGAATATTCCCAAAGCAAACTTGATGGCATGCCATCCAAAGATGTAATCAAGTGCATTTAAGTACTTATGCCATTTCCGGACCCCAATTTTCACCGCAGTGGCGGCTCCTTTACGAAATCACCGCCTTTGACCGAACGATCCTTTACTGAGTGTAAGCCAACAGAAGTAAAGGATAATTAATGGTAGTTTTCATTCGCCCCCTGTCCGCCGATGCCCCGCCTCCGTCTTGGGGCCTTGTCCCCTGACGCCGCCCCCCCAAGCCCGAACTTTCTGGTACAAAAACTGCATTTAATGCGCCTTAGAGCGTCAATAAAAAGGAGCCGATTCCATGACTGACCCCAGCGACCCCGTTATTCAAAACAAAAGAGAATTTTCCCGCGTGGACGCCCACCTTCCTTTGGAAATCCGCCTTGTCCTCCCGGAGGAGCGGCAATACATAAGGAGCCGCCTGGAGAAGCAACAACTCCCCGCCTACAGGCTTCCCCCGAACGTGGAGGATTCCCTGCTGGCAGAGTGGCTGAATCTCCTCAACGCAAAGCTGGACCGGATATTGAACCTGCTGGCTGCCAACCGGGAAGCTTCGGACAGGTCGGCTTTTCGTTCGGAAGACATCAGCGGCGGTGGGATAAGTTTCACCTCGCCGGAAGCATTTCAACTGGGCGACCTGCTGGAAATCAAAATGACATCCGGCGCCGCTTTGCGGGGCATGCTTCTCTTATACGGAGAGGTGGTGCAGACGGAGAAAAGGGAGGGCAGCAGCTTCACGGCAATCCGCTTCATCCTCCTCGATGAGGATGTCCGGGATGAAATAATAAGATTCGTTTTTGAAAAAGAACGGGAACTCCTGCGGGAAAAGGGGAGGACCGGCATATGATTGTGATTATCGGCTTTTTTATCGTTACGGCGGCGGTGGTCGGCGGCTACCTGATGGAACATGGAAACCTTTCCCTGCTTTACCAGCCGGCCGAGCTGGTTATCATCGGCGGGGCGGCAGTGGGCGCTCTGGTTATCGCCTCACCCGTTAAAGTCATCAAGGCGATCATCAGCGCGACTGCGAGAATTTTTACCCACAAGCCTTACAGCAAAGCTGATTATATTGATATATTGATGCTTTTGAACGGCATTTTTTACAAGATCCGGCAGCAGGGCTTAGTCTCCATTGAATCCGATGTGGATAATCCGCAGGAAAGCAGCCTTTTCAATCAATACCCCGGTGTGCTGAAGAATCATCACGCTTTGCACTTAATAACTGACACCTTGAGAACGGTAATGACCACGACTATCGCGCCGCATGAGCTGGAGGCCCTCATCGACAGCGAACTGGAGTGTCATCACGAAGAATCGCTGCTTCCCTCGCAAACGTTAAGTTTTATCGCCGACTCATTGCCCGGCCTGGGCATAGTCGCCGCGGTGCTGGGCGTCGTCCTCACCATGGGCAAGATCAACGAACCGCCGGCGGTATTAGGTCACAGTGTGGGCGCGGCGCTGGTGGGCACATTTCTGGGCGTTCTTCTTTGCTATGGTTATGTGAGCCCCATGGCCCGAAACATGTCGCAAATGGCAACAGAGGATCTTCAGTATCTCACTGTCCTCAAAGCATCCCTTTTGGCTTTCATCGGGGGCGGCGCCGCGCCAAAAGTCGCCATTGAATTCGGGAGGAGGGCGGTGCCGGCCAATGCAAAACCTTCTTTCTCGGAACTGGAAGAGCACCTGCGCCAAAAGAAATAATTGACGATTTCGTAAGAAGTCGTCACCCCGGTGAAAACCGGGGTCCATAAAGGATACGAGTAATTAAAAACACTAGATTCCGACGCCTGCCCCGGACACCGATCCGGGGTTCGCCGGAATGACGCCATGAGGTTTTTGCAGATGGAAGAACGCCAGCAACCACCCCTCATCATCAAGAAGAAAAAGCGGAAGCATGAGGCGCACCATGGCGGCGCCTGGAAAGTCGCCTATGCGGACTTCGTCACCGCCATGATGGCATTTTTTTTGGTCATGTGGTTGCTGGCGATGGTGGCCCCTCAGAAACGCGCCAACATGGCTGAGTATTTTAAGAATTACAGTATTTTCAAGGAAACAGGCTCTTCTTTTATGACGGGAACATCCCAGGTGCTTCGTCAGGCGGACCAGGGATTCAAACAGGCGGCTCAGGACACCTCCCGGGGAAGTGGCGGCGGCAGCCTGTCATCGGAGGATCTGGTAAGGAAGTTAAAACGGGTCATTGAAGAGAAGTTGAAGTCCGTCAAGAATCAGGTGCTCGTGGACATTGTGGAGGGCGGCGTCCGGGTGCAGATCATTGATGCCCAGGGCAATATGATGTTCCCCCTCGGCAGCGCGGAACCAACGGAAAAAGCCAGGGAAATCCTGAGGCTGATGGCGGAAAACATGGGCGGCGTCCAGAATCGCATTGCCATCGAGGGGCACACCGACGCTGCCCCTTTTAAAAGCGCCCAGACCACCAACTGGGAACTTTCTACGGCCCGGGCGTCCGCCGCCCGGCGGGAGCTCGAAAAAAACGGGATCGTCTCCTCCCAGATAGCGCGGGTCGTAGGGTATGCCGATCAGGAATTATTCGTTCCGGAAGATCCGCGGGATCCGAGAAACCGGCGGATCAGCCTCATTCTCCTGCAGACAAAAGCCACTGCGCCGCTCTGAAAAACCGCTTGCCCGGGGTACCGCAAGCAGCGCCCCGACAATTTTAGCCTTCCGCCAGGCAGACATCCACGGCAAAGGAACCCTCAGCGATACTGAAAGGTATAATGATGCTGGGACCGCCCAGAACATGGACAATGGAATGATTTCTTCCCGATACCACGGTAGGAATGGCGGCGGAAATATTGAGCCCCTCGTTGGCCAGCAGTTTTCTGGACACGCCGGAAATCATATTGGTAATCTCACCCACGGCATCGCTGACGTCGTCGTTCATCGTCGTTATTTCTTCGCCCAGCATGTTGGAGACAATCTTCAGAATGCACGCCTCGCTGAAACTTAAGGCCAGGGACCCCCTCGCCGCCCCGGTGAGGCCGATGATCCCGGAGATATCGCCATGAGCGGCGTTGCCCTTTTTCAAATACGGCACGCCGGGGTGCGGTTCAACAAAAGCCATTGTCTTCAAAACGCTGACCGTTCCTTCCAGAAAGGGGTTGATAAATTTTACTTCCATATTTCCATCTCTTTCCTGCGACTTCTGCGCCGCCCCTGCCAATCAACCCATCTTTTCCACGATCTTGGCAATCTTGTCATTGAGTACCTCGGCCGTAAATGGTTTGACAATGTAATTGTTCACCCCCGCCTTGACGGCGGCCACCACATTTTCCTGCAAAGCTTCCGCCGTCACCATGAGAAAGGGGGTCTGCGCCACCTCGCTATCGGCCCGCACCGCCTTCAAAAGCTCCAGCCCGGTCATGTTCGGCATATTCCAGTCGGAAATGATGAAATCGATCTTCTGCGACTTCAGGACCCGCAGCGCCGAAACCCCGTCCTCCGCCTCCACGATATTTTCATAGCCCGACTGTTTCAACAAATTCCTGACGACTTTTCTCATCGTCGTGAAATCATCAACCACGAGGATTTTCATGTTCTTGTCCATATCTGCCTCCACTGGCCTATTGCAAATTTTTTGCCTCCGTCATGGCAAATAAGCCTTCCGTATCCAGGATCAAACCGATCCGGCCATCGCCGAGGATGGCCCCCCCGGCTACTCCGCTGACCTTGCCCAATCCGTTACCCAGGCTCTTGATGACGACTTCCGTTTTACCGATGATTCGATCCACGAGCAGACACTTGGCGGAATTTTCCCCCTCCACAACGACTACTATGGCATCCCAAGGATTTTCATGCGCGGCCTTGATGCCGAAAAGTGCATCCAGTCGCACCAGAGGCAGCAATTGACCCATCACCGTAATCATTTCTCCTTTGCCAATCACGTTATTGTAGCTTTCTTTCCGGGGACGGAGGATCCGGCGGATCGCCGTGGTGGGCAGGATGTACAATTCGGAACCAACTTTGACGATCATGCCGCCGATGATGGCCAGGGTCAGGGGAAAGCTGGCCACGAACGTCGTTCCCGTACCGGAGGAACTTTCAATTTCAATCTTCCCCCGTAATTTTTCCACTGCTCCGCGCACCACATCCATCCCCACACCCCGTCCGGAAACGTCGGTGACTTTCTCGGCTGTCGACAACCCCGGCAGGAATATCAGCCGGTAAATGTCCTGTTCCGTAAGTCCCTCACCGTCACTCAGGATCCCATTTTTTATCGCTTTGTTCAGGATCTTTTCCTTATTCAGACCCTTACCGTCATCGGCAATCTCGATAACAATCCTCCCGCCCCGATGATAAGCCTTTAACCGGATCAAACCTCGGGCGTCCTTGCCCAGTTTTATCCTTTCCTCCGGCGCTTCTATACCGTGATCGACGGAATTCCTGATCATATGGACCAGGGGATTGTATATTTCATCCACCATATTGCGATCGATTTCCGTTTCCTCGCCCACAATTTCCACAGAGATCGTTTTGCCGCTGCTCTTGGCCAAATCCCTCACCAGGCGCGACATCCGCTGAAAAGTCTGCTTGATCGGCACCATTCTCAGACTGGTAGATATTTTTTGCAGACCGGAGGTAATCCGCATAAGCTGGGCAATGTCCCTTATCAGGTTCTTATCGGCATTCACTTGGTCCTTGAGGTCCTGCTGAACCATGGACTGGGTAATAACCAACTCCCCTACCATATCGATCAGATCATCAAGTTTTCTCGTATCCACCCTGATGTTCGCCAGGTCCGTAACCTGTTCCGCCTGCTTTCTCAGGGCCTGGGAAACCTGCTTCGGCGTCACCTTGCCTTCACCGATGAGGGTTTCGCCCAGTTTCTTGCCGGGAGGCAAAATCTTCAAGCTTTCAGCAACGGTATCCCGGGTGAGGAGACCGTCATCCACAAGTATTTCACCGATTTTCCTTTGGCAGACCCTCTCTTCCAGACCCGCTCCGACAAGGGCAATGCGCTCCGACAAAGCAGAAACATCGGGTTTGCAGATCTCCTGCACCTTGCCGTCCATTTGGTCACGCAATTGCCCGACCATGCCTTTTAAGTTATCCGCCCCGTCGAGGACAACATCGATAAGGGCCGGACTCACGCCCAGTTCGCCGTTCCTGGCCTTATCCAGTAGATTCTCCAAATTGTGGGACAAGTCGCGAATATGATCCAGATTGAGGAAACCGGCCACTCCCTTGATGGAGTGGAAGGGGCGAAAGATGGCATTGATATAATCCTTGTTTAAAGGATCATTTTCCAGATTGAGGATGTTTATTTCTATTTCGCCGATGTATTCCAGGGCTTCGGCAACAAAGTCCCGGAGCAGTGATTCGTCTTGAATGGCAACTGAATCCCGCGGGCCGGGCCCTGGGCCGACCGTCTCGGCTTCCGCCACAGGGTCAACGGCGGCGGTTCCCATCGCCGGGGCTTCCACTGTGGGCGCAGAAAAGACCGGCGCCGGACCGTCTTCCCTTGCCGCCGCCCCCGTAAGGGCGGCCACCCTGGCCAGGAAATACCCGATATCGCCTTCGTACCCACCCTCATTCCTGTAACCGTCCACCACCGCCTGGATCAGGGGAATCCCCTCCGTCAGGGCGGCAAAACCGGCCGCTTTATCCTCCAGATCATCCATAATGATCTTTTCCAGAATCTTGCCCAGACCACGAGCAATAATACCGATAAATTCAACTTCCCCGTTTTCGGCCTCAGCGGTTATCTTGTCCAACCGGTTCAGGAGCACTCCGGCCGCCGGTATATCAATCTCCACGCCTTCAGTTAACAGGAAATCAGCCGCCAGCCCATTCACTGAGACGCTGAGGTCTTCATATGCCATAGTCACACCATCCTTATAATTTCCGCGGCAATATGATGCAGGGGCAATACCTTGTCCACGGCGCCCAGCTTTATCGCCTCCCTGGGCATGCCAAAGACCACGCAGGTCTGTTCATCCTGGGCAATAGTGCGGGCCCCCATGTTCTTCATCTCCAACAGACCAGCCGCTCCATCCGCACCCATTCCCGTGAGAATGACGCCGATGGCGTTGGCGCCGGCATACCTGGCGGCTGATTTAAACAGGACGTCAACGGCCGGGCGCTGATGATGCACCATGGGCCCCGTTTTGACTTCCACGTAGTAACGGGCACCGCTCCTTTTGAGAAGCAGGTGGTAATTTCCGGGCGCAATCAAGACCGTACCCGTCGTTACGGAATCGTTATCCTTCGCCTCCTTAACGGCAACCTTGCACAAACCATTCAGCCTTTCGGCAAAGGCGGTGGTAAAATTGGCCGGCATATGCTGGACAACGACCATGCCCGGCGCATTGGCGGGCATTTGGGAAAGAATGATTTTCAGCGCCTCCGTTCCTCCGGTGGATGAGCCGATGGCCACCACCTTGTTGGTTGTCTGGGCCAGCGATGCGAGGGGCGCATATTCTACAGGACTATTATCGGCATCCTTGCGGACCATCTTGACTCGCGCCGCCGCCCTGATCTTTTCTGCCAGCTGGGCGCTCATGTCTCCCACCGTATAGGAAGCTCCCGGTTTGGCGATGACATCGACAGCGCCAATATCCAGGGCTTCCAATGTCAACTTTCCCCCTCTAGGCGTCAGGGAACTGACGACGATCGCCGGCAGAGGATAATACTTCATCAGCTTTCTGAGAAACGTGAGACCGTCCATGCGCGGCATCTCGATATCCAGGGTAATGACATCGGGCTTCAGATTTACGATCTTATCCCGCGCGACGAAAGGATCCGGCGCCGTTCCCACCACTTCAAGATCCGGATACCTGGATAATTCCTCGGAAAATATTTTTCTCACGATCGCCGAATCATCGACTATCAGGACACGGATCTTATTCACCCTTCCCTGTCGCCTCCGTAATTATAGGGATACCAGTCGTAGTACCGCAAATCGTTCACCTTGTAGACGACGGCTTCATTTCTCAAAGTATTAAAGACAATCTTTCGTCCCATCTGTCCGCCCACATCCTCGGAAAGAACCTCGATCCGCGAACTGAGCAAGATTTTCCTGGCGACCAGGATGTTTTCCCTTGCCACTCGGGCGCCCTCCAGCGACGACGTGGTGGAACCGCCAAAGATCTGAGCCTGCAAATCCTTCTGGTCGGTGCCTTCCTCCAGAAACATTTTAATCAGGTGCCGGACGGCCACATTGCCGTATCGGGAGGTGGCCGCAGCCGGCGACTCTACTGCCGGATAGAGAAAATTAGCCATGCCCCCATATTTGTTTTTCCGATCCCAAAGGGAAACGGCTACGCTCGAGCCCAGAACCGTCGACAACAGGGAAGGTGCGACATTGAAAAAAATATAGCCCGGCGCCAGAAAATAGTCGAAAAGCTGAGCATCATTTTTCTTCATTCCCGAACCATTGCCCGTTTCCCTGCGGGAACTGCCGGGGCCGGGCAAGCCCTGCCCCGGCACGCCTCATCCCTTTCCCGCACTGCCCAGGATGTCCGGGGCAGTCATGACAATCCTCATCTCACCTTGTCCACCCGCGAAGTTCAGTGTTAGCACCGGCCCGGCAAAAGAGGCGGCGCTCCGGCCGGTTTCCGGCCCGCAGCTTATAAAAACAGGCATGGAAAGGTCAAAAACCTTAGAAGCATCGAATTTTCGCAAGAAATTGCCGCAGATCATGTTAACCGATTCCTTGAGGCAATCTTCCAGCAGTTCTTCCCTGATTTCAGTCTCTTCGATACTGAGCATGTTCTCTACCATCGCCTGCGCCAAGGGACGGGAAAACAGCGCCGCCAGTTCTCCCTTATACGGACCGTGGAAATTTATAGACGCCTCATAGCGATATTCCCCCGCCTCGCCATCCAGAGGCTCTAAAAATAGGTAGAACATCTTCTCAAAAACTTCAAAAATCGAATCCATCAGCAGCCGGCGTATCTTCAGGGTATCGTCCATCCGCTCCCACTCCTATCACTTCATACAAGGTATTCCGCAAATCTTCCGGAAAAAAGGGTTTCTTTATGAACCCCCGGGCGCCGCTTACCAAGGATTCCCTCATCCGTTCCGTACTGCCGTCCGTGGAGATCATGATTACGGGTATTTCCCGGTAACAGTCGTCCGCCTTCAGACATTTCAGAAGTTCCAGCCCATTCATCTCCGGCATGTTGATGTCGGAAATAATCACATCCACCCACTGATCGGCCAGAGTTTCCAGGGCTTCTCTGCCGTTGCCCGCCTCCAGGCACTTATCCATTTTAAATCCGGACATGGTAACGATCTTCTTGATCACGGCGCGCATGGCCCGGGAATCGTCAACGACGAGTATATTGAATGACATCAAGGACCTCCCTGTATTTGGCCCGAATTAACTGCCTTTTTACCCGGCAACGATGCCGACAAGATCACGGGCGCGCTGTAAATGTTCAACCAGCTCCAGCATCCCCACCTCCAGGTCTTTTTCGTAAAAGGAAAATTTCTTCATGACCTCGTCCACGCCGCGATGGGCTAAGCCATCCATGCCGCCCGTGATGCCGGCCAGCAGGCATATCTGGTCGGCCAGATGAATCAACCAGACGGTGGTGGTATCATCACCGGCCAAATCAGGCCGGTGATGATAGGTAAGCGCCATTTCCATCTCCTGGGGATAATGCCAATGTGCAGCAATCATCCCCCCTAATTCGGCATGGTTAATGCCGATGATTTCCTCTTCCGCCTCCAGGAACGAATAGCCGCGCCGGGTGACCAGGTCCATAATCATTTCAAAGGACTCATAAATGTATTCGCCCATGACAATTTTCCCTACATCGTGCAGCAGGGCTGCCAGATACAACCTTTCGTCCTCCCGTTTCAGGATCTTCCGGGCCAGGATCTGAGACATCAGGGCGACGGCCACCGAATGTTCCCACAGTTCATGGGCGGTGGCCATTTGCCTCTGCCCTGTTGTCTGAAAGAAACGGGATACGCCTGCCGTTTGCACGCATTTAAGGAGATTCCGCTGTCCCAGATAAAGGACGGCTTCCCTGATGGTGCCGATGCTGCGGCTCGGAGACAAGTATGCTGAATTACTCATTTTAATAACATTGGCAGCGATGGCCTGATCAAACTTGATCACCTCCGTCAGGGCGTCGACGGAGTAGTCTTCATCGTTAAGCATTCCGGAAACTTTGAATATCGTTGTCGGAAAGGCAGGGATTTGCTCAATGGAGCGCAGAATTTGTTCGATCATCATAGCTCCTTAGTCATTCCATCGGAACACTTCACCGTCACCTTGCCGTCGAGGATATGCAAGCGCACCGTACGATTGCAGTTTTTCCCCGTATCTTCGCCATCAATAAACACCTTGTTGCGCCAGAATATCTTGCGCAGGGCCATGATGTTTTTCTCGCCGATGCGAAAATAATTTGTGTTGTCCAGGATGCTGGCGCCGCCGGCGACTTTAACGATAATCCGTCTCTTTTCCGCACCCAGGCTGTAACAGGATTTGAACAAGAGCTGAATGCCCGTATCGGCGAACATGCCCGGATTCGCTCTGGCCTTGCCAATATCCAGCAACGAGTCGGGCAGCATATAATGCAACAGCCCGCCCACATTAACCATGGGGTCATAGACCGCCACGGCAATACAGGAGCCCAGGGCATAGGTGGTCAAAATATCATCCGGCTTATTGCTGACCTTCAGATCGGCAATGCCGACCACCATCTCGCTCATTGCTTTATTTCCTGTAAACACTTGGTTCTACATATTTGAAGTGTTGATGCAAGCCCGCCAAACTCTCCGAGTGGCCGATAAAAAAATAACCGCCCGGAACAAGGCTGTTGTACAAACGGTTGACCAGCGCATTCTGGGTCTCCCTATCGAAATAAATCATCACATTCCGGCAAAAAATAACGTCAAACAAGACAGCGGGCGGGGGAGATGCCATCAGATTGAATCTTTTAAAACTCACCATGCCCCGCACTTCCTTCTTAACACAGCCATAGCCATCCCATTTGCCAGTGCCGCGCCGAAAATATTTCCTCAGGATGTCAGGAGATATCTTTTTCAATTTTTCTGCAGGATATATGCCATCTTCGGCTGTTTTCAGGACACTGGTAGAAATATCCGTTGCCAGAATCTTGACGAGGCAGGGCGCCCCATTCATGGCTTCCAAGGCTTGAATGGCGATGGAATAGGGCTCTTCACCGGTGGAACAAGCGGCGCTCCAGATCAGCAGTTTACGCGAAACCCTGTTGACTGCCGTGTCCGTAAGGCTGGGCAGGATAGCCGACAGTCTTTGGAAATGGCTGTCCTCACGGAAAAAATATGTCAAATTCGTAGAAATGGAATCGATCATGCGCACCAGTTCATCCGTTCCCTCCTCGGTGGTTACATGATCGTAGTACTGGGCGAAAGATTGAAAGTTGCCGGCCCGCAGACGCTTGCCCAAGCGACAGTTAACCAGCTCTTTCTTACCCTCATGCAGGTTTATGCCGCACTTCTCATAGACAAGGCGCCTGATCTTTTCAAAATCGCGATCCTTCAGTTCCCAGATCATGAAGTACCCACTATCGTATGCGCCGAGGCCGGCCCGGAAGGAGGATCATTGATGGGGGGTATAGGATCGCCCCGTCCAGCGAGCTACTTTGTCAAAGGCTTCTTCCAGAGCCCGTGACAAAATTTCATCGCTCAGCGGTTTGGTAAAGAAATCATCAAAGCCGGCTTCCCGGCATTCTTCGATTTCGAACAGGGCCGCCCAGCCGGTCATGGCATAGACAATGGCCAGCGGTTGCGTCTTGCGGATATTGCGGCATACTTCTATCCCGTTCATGCCGAATAACTTGAGATCCAGAAAAACAACATCAATCCTTTCCTTCTTTAATAGCTCTAAGGCTTCTTCCCCCTTTTCCGCTACGTAAACGTCATGGCCGGCGCTGCTGAAGATATCTTGAAATAAATCGCGGATGGTAGGTTCATCGTCCACGACCAGGATTTTCCCTTTCATCGGCCGCCTCCTTCCGTACACCCGGTCTCCAATTGACGGAATCAGCTGTCCTGCCCATTGTGCTCCGTTCCGGCGAGCATATTCAGCCGCTTTAATTTCTCCACCAACGTTGTTCTGTTCAAATTCAGCAACTTGGCCGCCTTGTTTTTTACGCCGCCGCTTCTTTTCAATGCCTCCAGCAGCAAGTCCCGCTCAAAATTTTCGACAGTCTCGTTGAATCTAAGGCCCTGGTCGGAAAACAGCGTCTTACATTCCTGAACTTCCTGCTCACGGCTGATATTGCGGATCTTGCCGGGGAGGTCATCGAGGCCGATTGTCCCATTTTCTTTCATCACCACCAGCATTTCGATCAGATTCTGAAGCTCCCGGACGTTTCCCGGCCAAGAATAACGCTGGAGCACGTTCATCGCCTCCGGCGTTACCTTCTTTACTTCCTTCCTCTTCAGGTGGCTGTATTTGGCCAAAAAATGATTGACCAGGATGGGAACATCGATCCCCCTTTCCCGCAAAGCGGGAAGGTGAATCGGGATCACATTAATACGGTAAAACAGGTCTTCCCTGAACCTTTTTTCCGCCACCGCCTCTTCGAGGTTTTGATTAGTCGCTGTCAATATACGCACATCCGCATTGATGGTCTTCACACCGCCAATCCGCTCAAATTGTTTTTCCTGAATAACGCGCAGAACCTTAACCTGCAACGCGGGGCTCATATCGCCGACCTCATCAAGAAAGATGGTCCCCCCCTCGGCCAACTCGAAACGCCCCACCCGATGGCGGATGGCGCCGGTAAAGGCCCCTTTTTCATGGCCGAACAGTTCGGCTTCCAGCAGTTCTTCCGGGATGGCGCCACAGTTTACCGCTACCAGGGGCCGATCTTTCCGGTCGCTGTTAAAGTGTATCGCCCGCGCGACCAGCTCCTTGCCGGTGCCGCTCTCGCCGTAAATAATCACCGTGCTGTCGGAAGCAGCCACCTTGGCAATCCTTTCGAAGACATCTCTCATCGGTTCACTGTAGCCGATCAGGTTGCTGAAATCATATCTCTCCCTGATGTGCTCCTTCAAGACGGTATTTTCCTCTTGAAGCTTCACATAGGACAGAGCCCTAGCCGTCGCCAGCTTGACAAGATCACTGCGGATCGGCTTGGTGATATAATCGAAGGCGCCGAGCTTCATTGCCTCCACGGCGGAATTAATGGTTCCATGGCCGGTAACCACGATGGGGATACAATGGGGATTTATTTTTTTGATCAGCTTTATCAGGGCCAGACCATCCAAACCAGGCATCTTCAGATCCGTAATCAGCAGATCAAATTGATCCTCCAGGCAGGCTTCCAGGGCCTGCTTGCCGTCGGCCACGGCTTTTACCTCATTCCCCTCTTCCTCCAGCAGTTCCGCGAGGTTTTCCCGGCTCGCGCGGTCGTCTTCGGCAATCAAGATTTTATTGGGCTTCATTCCCGTTGTTTATTACAGAATTTTTTACAATGGAAGTAAAAAAAGACTCTGCATTCTAAATCAGAGGGAATGTGCCCTGCCTTCGACCAATGGGGAGATCACCGGCGCCGGCAAATAGGTTCCGGACAACCGCTTGCCGGATTCTTCGTCCGCCAGAACGATCAACATCTGTGCCCGTCCGCCCACCAAGGCGGCAAGCGACCTTATTACGCCTCTCATGCCATCCGACAGTTGATTGAGCTCTTCAGAGGCTGCCGCCGATTCCTCCGCGCTGGCGGCATTGGCCTGGACCACTTTATCGATCTCCAACACCGCACTACTGATTTGCTCGATGCCCTGCGCCTGTTCCTGAGAAGCTGCGGCAATCCCCCCGGCCAGGACACAGGACTTTTCCGTGTATCGGACAACCTCGGAAAAATCGGTATTCGTTCTGGATACCAGATCCGAACCCGTCTTCACCTTCTGGACCGTTCCGGCAAGGAGTTCAGCCGTATCAGCGGCCGCCTGAGCAGCGCGCAGGGCCAGGCTCCTGACCTCATTGGCTACGACTGCAAAACCCGCTCCCGCTTCTCCGGCACGGGCGGCCTCAACAGCAGCATTCAGGGCCAATAGATTGGTTTGAAAGGCAATTTCGTCGATCGTCTTGATGATTTTCGACGTCGCTTCACTTGCCCGGGAGATCTCCGCCATGGATTGGGTCAACGTGGCCATATCATCATTAGCCTGCACCACGGCTTTATTAGCCTTCTGCAAAAGATCGTCCGCCAGGCCCGCATTCTCCATGTTTTTCCTGGTCATGGAGGACATTTCTTCCAGAGAAGCAGACGTCTCTTCTACGCTGGCCGCCTGCTCCGTCGCCCCTTCGGCCAGTACCTGGCTGGCGGCGGCAACCGACTCCGCCGAGGCGACTACCTGGCCGGCCTTTTCATTCAGATTGTCAATGATCTGCTCAACCGGCCGAATGACCAGTTTAGCAATCACAAGGTAGATAATTATTATGATGATAAGGCTGACCGTCAGGCCGATGATTACATTCTGCCACGCCTGTTTCCTGATGTTCCGGTACATGGCCGCCAGGTCAACGCGAATTAACAAGCCCCCCAGAACGGCACTGCCATCCGGATGACATTCACGGCACTTGCCTTCTCTTAATATGGGGTCTACGAAGGTGAGATAGGACTTGCCGTCAACCTGTTCCTCATAAACCCGCTCCGGTGCTTTCCCCCTCTGCAGCAAATCCTGGATGGCCGCCGTCAACTCGGCTGATTGGACAAGCTTTTTCAAATCAGCCCCTTCCATCCCCTTTTCCGAAGCATAGGTGACTGTTCTCTTCTCGCCAAAGATGAAAACTGTGCCCCCTTGCAGGTATTGTTTCAGGTTTGCCACCTGTTTCCGGACCTCGCCGCTGTCACCCAACCCCATGGGATAGGTAATCCCGTTAAACACCGTATGGGCAATGATCCGGGAGGCAGCCTGCGCCTCTCGGAGGACGCTCTTTTTTTGATTCGAGATATTGAAATAAACTATAAACGCCAGCGCCACGATAATGAGAACCGAAAGCAAGGTGATAATTTTTACTTGCAAGCTAATGTCATTATTCATATTCAGATCATCCCCCCTCACATGATGCTTCCGCTGGTGCAAGATGATAGAGATGCTTGGTCCGCGGAGATTCAGGCCACCTTGTCCAAAAGGCATATTTCTTCCGCGCTGAGAACTTTTCCTATATCCAGAAGGATCTTTACGCGCTCTCCGGCTTTGGCCATCCCCATAATGTAATCCGTATCCAAGCCGCCGCCAAAGTTCGGCGCGTCCTCAACATCCCCGGCCTTGATGTTCAGGACCTCGGAAACCGAATCGACCAGGATTCCCATTTGCATCTTCATACCCTCTCTGACAATCTCCACAACGATAATGCAGGTCTTTTCCGTATGGTCGACGGCTTCCATCCCGAATTTCAAGCGCAAGTCAATGATCGGAATCACCTTGCCCCGCAAATTGATTACTCCCTTCGTATAGAAGGGTGTTTGCGGAACCGTCGTGATCGGCATGATGCCGATGATCTCCTTGACCTTCAGGATCCCTATGCCATACTCCTCGCCGGCCAAAGTAAAGGTCAAATACTTCCCCTCCCGATTCACTGCCCCCTGCAGCCCTTGCTCCATCGTCCGACCCTCCATAGCATTTTCTGTTTGTTACAGCCTTGACTGTTATATCGGCTTTTCTTCATTTATCTTGAGAGTTATTTTATAGCCACAATTTCAACTCCGCTAAACGGGAGAGGTAAGTTTACGAAATTATTTTTTGCCACTCTTTTCAGTACCCCCTTGAGGGGGAGAAAAACGCCAACAACAATTTCTTACTTACTAAAAGATATTGACTTTTTGGGGTGGGGAGCGTATTTAACTTTTCTCGTCTTTTACCTGCAGGCCACCGTCAGCGCTAATTCTGAGGAGGGAACCCGTGGAAGAAAAAACAGCAAAAGTTGAAGACATCAAGGGGAGCTATTTCTATAAGGAATGGTTGAAACGGGAAGGCATCCCGGTCATTGAGGATTACTATATCAAGGACGTAAAGACCGAGAAGCTGGAACCATGGGAAAGAAAGGGCGGTTTGGGCGTCTATCTGAATCTCATCGGCACTGAAGACACGAACGACAGCTATATCTGCGAAATTCCGCCGGGTAAGGCCCTCCATCCCCAGCGGCACCTCTTCGAGGAGATGATTTATGTCGTGGGCGGCAATGGTTCCACGAGCGTGTGGGTGGAGGGGGGCGAAAAGAGGTCCTTCGAATGGCAAGAGGGGAGCCTGTTTGCCATTCCCCTGAATGCGTGGCATCAGCACTTTAACGGTTCCGGCGACCGGCCGGCCCGCTACCTGGCGGTGACCGACGCCCCGCTGGTCATGAATCTCTTTCACAATGAAGATTTTATATTTAATAACAATTTCACCTTCCGCGATCGCTTTGACGGGAGCGATGATTATTTCAGCGGTCAGGGAAAGGCCTTCGCCCCTTCCAGGATCTGGGAGACCAACTTCATTCCCGATCTCCGGCAGATGGAACTCCTGGAATGGAAAGAAAGAGGCGCGGGAGGACGGAACCGCCGTTTTGAAATCGCCGACAACACTATGTGCGCCCATCTTTCGGAATTCCCGGTCGGAACATACAAGAAGGGCCATCGGCACGGTCCCGGCGCCCACGTCATCATCGTCAAGGGCACGGGCTACACGCTGATGTGGCCTGAAGGGGCCCCCAAACAGCGGTTCGACTGGCAGGAAGGCAGCGTTATCGTCCCTCCGGATAAGTGGTTCCACCAGCACTTTAATACCGGGAATAAAGAGGCGGCTTATCTGGCCATCAGGTGGGGAGGCCGGAAATATCTGATGGGTAAACAATTCATAACCGATAAGAGTCTTAAGGAAGGCGGCGACCAGATCGAATATAAAGATGAAGACCCCCTGGTCCGCCGGATGTTTGAGGAGGCCCTGGCTAAACAGGGAGTCCAATCGAAGATGGCGCCCTTCTTTTAATACAATGAGTACGGGGTTTATGGAACGAAGTTAACATAAGTCATCACAGGATGAATTGACCCTGAGCAACCGAACGAAGTGAGGAAGTCAAAGGGGCTTGCAGGAGACGAAAATCATGGCCAAAGCAACCCGTTATACCGACGAAATGATCAAAGAATACAAACTGAAGGGCTTCTGGGATGACACCCGGCTCTGCGATCTCTGGGAGCAGAGGGCCCGGGACTGCCCGGACCAAACCGCCCTTGCCGACTCCACTACGCGTCTTTCCTATGGCGAGGCCAACCGCTGGATCGACCGTTTGGCCCTGGGGTTCCTCGAACAGGGGCTGCAAAAGGACGACCTCCTCGTTGTGCAGCTCCCCAATTCCGTCGCGCTCACATTGCTGAGGGTGGCCTGCGAAAAGGCGGGGCTCCTCTGCCTGCCTATACTGCGGACCCTGAGGCATACGGAAGTGGAATATATTCTGCGCGTTACGGGCGCCGCAGGAATCGTTATTCCCCGTGAATTCCATGGGTTTGACCACTGCCAGATGATCCGGGACCTGCAGCCGGGCCTTCCCCAGCTCCGGTACGCCTTCGTTACCGGGGAAAACGTTCCACCCGGCTTCATTTCCCTGGACGCCATCGTCAAAGACCCCCGGGAGGACAAATACCCCGCCGACTATCTGGAGGCAAAAAAATGCCCGGCCACGGAGTTTTCCCTCGTGGCCCATACTACAGGCACCACCGGTTTTCCGAAGTTTGTCGAACACCCGGTCTGCGGGCGCATGGCGCTGGCCAGGCGCAACATCGCCTGCTACGGCATCAGCAGGGACGATGTTTTCGGCCTCCTGGGGCCCGCGGCCATCGGGCCGAACAACATGGGATATTTCGGCGCCCCTTTAGTGGGAGCGCGGGTGGCCCTGCTCGAAAAGTTCGAACCCGATGACGCCTTCCGGCTCATCGAGAGGGAACGGGTGACCATCGCCTGCGTAGTGCCCACGATCATGGCCATGATGATGAGGCATCCGAAGTGGCAAGACTATGATTGCAGCTCCGTGCGGTATTGGTGGAGCGCCGGCTCCTCGATAAACTTCAAGATCGCCCAGGAGGTGGAAGAAAAACTGGGCGGCCGGATCATCAACGTCCTGGGCGCAGTGGATTTCGGCGGCGAATGCGTCACACCGCCCGAGGCTTCCCGGGAGGTCCGGATGACCACGGCCGGCCGGCCCCTGGAAGGCAGCACGGAAATAAGGCTCCTGGGGGACGATGGCCGGGAGGTGACGGGGGACGGCGTGGGTGAAATACAGGGTCGGGGGCCGGCCTGCATCTCCGGCTACTTCCAGGACATGGAAGCCACCTGGAAAAGCTGGACGAAAGACGGCTGGTACAGCATGGGCGACCTGGGAAGATGGAACGCCGAGGGCAACCTGGTTGTCGTGGGGCGCAAAAAAGACATGATCATCCGGGGCGGACAGAATATCTATCCCGCAGAGGTGGAAACGCTGGTCTTGACCCATCCTAAGGTGCTGGAAGCCGCGATGGTGGGCTATCCCGATGAAGTCATGGGAGAAAGGGCCTGCCTCTTTGTAGTGCCCCGTCCCGGAGAAACTGTAGATTTGCCGGAGATCGTGGCCTGCCTGAAGAGTAAAGGCATCGCCTCTTTCAAGCTGCCAGAACGCTTGGAAATATTGTCTAAACTCCCGCTGGCGGCAGAACAGAAGGTCGATAAAAAGAGTCTCAGGCAATCACTCATAGATTAGTAAGTTAGAAGTTATTTGCCGGTTTTCCCGGCAGGAAGTAACTTCGTTAACGCATTTATCCTGCTTTGCAGGACTAAGCGAGGAGGAAGACGTCCATGGCCTATTTTCAAGATCTGCGAGAATATCTTAAATTCCTGGAAGAGAAGGGGAAGTTGGTAAGGATAAAACGGGCCATCAACAAGGACACCGAACTCCATCCCCTGGTGCGCTGGCAGTTCCGGGGACTCCCGGAAGCCCAGCGGCGGGGATTCTTGTTTGAGAACGTCATCGACGCCAAGGGGAGGAAGTATGACGCTCCGGTAGCGGTGGCCATCCATGCCGCCTCGCGGGAAATTTACGGCCTGGCCATGAACTGCGGTCCCGGGGAAATATCGGAGGCCTGGACCAGGGCGCTCATGAACCCCATTGAACCCCGGCTGGTTGAATCCGGACCCGTGCAGGAGGAGGTGCACGTGGGTGACAAACTCCTGGAGCACGGCGGGCTCGCCGAATTCCCCGTCCCCATATCCACCCCCGGATTCGATAACGCCCCTTACCTCACCGCCGCCAACTGGGTCACCAAGGACCCCGAAACGGGCATCAGGAATATCGGTAATTACCGCTCCATGGTAAAGAGCGGCACAAGACTGGGGATTCAGGTCATCGGCACGCAGCATCTTCGCCAGCACTGGGAAAAAAGCAGAAAGCTGGGCAAGCCCCTGCCGGCGGCCATTGTCATCGGACCAACCCCTAATGTCGGCCTTACCGCCACGGCCAAAATACCCTACGGCGTTGACGAATATGCCGTGGCTGGCGCGATTGCCTGGGAGCCCGTGCCGTTGGTGCGGTGCCGGATGGTGGACATAGAAGTGCCGGCAACTGCAGAAATAGTCATTGAAGGTGAATTTCCCATTGATGCCATGGAGCAGGAAGGGTCCTTCGGGGAATATAGCGGTTATATGGGGGTGCCCGACACCATGCCCTTCTTTAATATTACCTGCATCACCCATCGCAAGAATCCCATCTATAACGCCTTCCTGAGCCAGTTTCCGCCCAGTGAAAGCAGCAAACTTCGCCAGGTCGGCGCGGAGGCCGCCATCTACAAGTTTCTGAAACACGACTGCAACATCTCGGGCATTCTCGATGTGGCCCTGCACGAGTACTGCGGCAGCGCTCCCTACATGGTCATCAGGAAGCGCAAGTCCTTCCCCTCAGAAGCCTGGCAGGCCCTGAACGGGGCGGCCGCCTTTGCCCCCGGCATCGGCAAGTTCATCGTCGTCGTCGATGAGGACATCGATCCCCGGGATGCCGAGTCAGTCAACTGGGCTTTGAGCTTCCGGGTGCAGCCGCACCTGGATATTCAAATCACCATGGGCAAGGAGTCGCATCTCGATCCTTCATCGGCCCCGCCGTCCAACCCGGAAACCTATCCTCCGCCTCATGGCTGCTCGGCGATTTTGATCAACGCCACCATGAAGTGGCCCTATCCCCCCGTCTCCCTGCCCCGGCAGGAATTTATGGAACGGGCAAAGCAAATCTGGGAAGAGGAAGGTTTGCCCCCGCTCACGCCGAAGGTACCCTGGCATGGCTATTCCCTGGGATTCTGGGAAAAAGAGCACGAGGAAGAGGCCGAACTGGCGTTAAAAGGCGAATATTATCAGACAGGTGAGAAGTTTGCCCAGCGGCGGATCAAGATCTGACCGGACCGGTTTAATCAGGGAGGGATCAATGACAGCACCAGGGCAAAATGATTCCACCGGCGGGGCCGCGCGCCGCCGCATCGACATTCACCACCACCTTTCACCGCCGACCCACCTGGAGACGCTGAAAAAGGCCCGGCTCGGCAGCCCGGCCACCTTCGCCTGGACGCCGCAGCAGTCGCTGGACGAAATGGAGCAGGCCGAGGTCGCCACGGCGTTCCTGGCCGTTACCACCCCGGTGGCCGCCTTTCTCGACCGGGACATGGCGCGGCGCGTGGCACGGGAATGCAACGAATACGGGGCCAAGCTGAGGGCTGATTTCCCCGGCCGTTTCGGGATGTTCGCCGCCCTGCCCCTGCCCTATACCGAGGAAGCGGTCCAGGAAATCGAATACGCTTTTGACGCGCTGGGGGCCGACGGTATTTGCCTGCTGACCAGCTATGGCGATAAGTGGCTCGGGCATCCGGACTTTGACCCGGTCCTGGAGGCGTTGCACCGCCGCCGGGCGGTGGTCCACGTACACCCTACGGTTTCGGACCGCTGCACCGACATCCTGCCGAATATCCCCCCTCCTTTGATCGAATACGGCACCGACAGCACGCGCGCCATCGCCAACCTCATCTTCACCGGCGCTTCGGCGCGCTACCAGGACATCACCTTCATCTTCTCGCACGGCGGCGGCACGATGCCCTTCCTGATCGAGCGTTTCCATAACCTGCCGGTGAGTGACAAGCGCTACGCCGCCTTCACCCCCGCCGGGGTGGTGGCCGAACTGCAGCGTTTCTATTACGACACGGCGATCATTGCCCATCCGGCGCCGCTCGCCGCCCTCTCCACCCTGATTCCCCTGTCGCAGATCCTCTTCGGAAGCGACTTCCCGCTCCGCAGCGCCACCCAAACCGTCAAGGGCCTCCGGGCCTTCTTTGACGCAGAACAGATGCTGGCCATCGACCGCGGGAACGCCCTGCGGCTGCTGCCGCAACTGGGGACACCTTGAACAAAGTCCAAGAGGGATTGACTGTGGAAAATGGGTTTAGTTGATTTTGCTTAGTTTTTTATCAACTATGAGAATGTGCTGGGAAAACCAGTCCCAGATAAAGTTGAAAATATTAATTGAAGTCAGACAGCCGTTTTTGCAATACTCTTTCTGAGCTTCAAATAAACGGTCAATGAACTGGTTATGCTCTTTCCGCTGCTCCTCATAACCGGGATAATTATGCTTCAGCATATATTCTTCCTCGGTCTTGAAATGCTCCTTAATGTAGTTCTGCAAACTATCTAATATTTCTTCAATTTCCTTTTCATCTTGCTTATAAAATTGCAGTCCGATAACTTGATTAACAATTTTGATAATTTTCTTGTGCTGATTATCCAGCTTAGTTACGCCAATCGCATATTCCTTCTTCCATTTAATCAGGGCCATACATTTCCTCCTGCAAACAAATTGGCTGGGAAAAGGTGGTTAACCAAAGTTCTGCCAAGAGCAAGGCACCTACATGCTATGTTCCTTCATCCATATCTACACCATAAATGTGGCATACTGATTGAGTATTGTCAATGCTCTGAAGTCGTCACTCTTTTTTTTGGTAATATTCCCGCGCTTTGCCACGAAACACCCAGAACTCATAAGTGGTGTAAAGCAAGATCAGCGGTATCGCGATCCCAATGACGATGAGCATGAAAATCAGGGTCTGCGGGGCGGCGGCCGCTTTTCCCACGGTCAGGGATTCACTGATCAGGTTCGGAATCATCAGGGGATATAGTCCTAAGGAGACGCCAGTGAAGGAAAAGATGATGACGACGACGTTCAGGATAAGCGGGAGTTTTTCATGGCCTTTCCATAAACTGTAGAAAAGCGCCAGAAAACCCAGGAGGGCAAGAATCGGGAAGGGGAGGATAAAATAGGCAGTGGGTGCGGTCGTGAATCTCATCTGCATGTGAGAATAGCGGAAAAGCAGCCAGGCATAAGTTCCTATGGAGGCAAGGAAGGTCAGAGAGGTGCAGATCAGGGCATAGCGGTATCCCCGTTGCTGGAGCCCGCCGTCCATTTTCAGGATGAGAAAATTAGCGCCCAGCATCAGATAGCCTAGGAGCACGCCGGCGGTCATGAAGAAACTGAAGGGCGTCGCCCAATCCATCAGGGAGCCGGCAAAACGGCCGCCCTCCAAATGCATGCCTCCCAGCAGTCCACCCAGGGCGCATCCCTGCGCCAGTGTCGTGAGGAGGCTCCCCACCCCGAAGGCCAGTTCCCAGAGATGTTTACGAGCTGCCGCCTCCCAGTAATCCAAGGCCACACCGCGGATAATAAATCCGAATAGCATAAGGAAGACGGGGACATATAATGCCGTCAGGAGTACGCCATAGAAAAGGGGAAAAGCGCCGAACATCATCCCGCCGACAACGACCAGCCAGGTTTGGTTGCTGTGCCAGGTGCTCAGCAGTGAACCGATCATGATCTCCCGCTCCTGGGCAGCGGGATTGATCAGGGTAAACATACCCACGCCGAGGACGGCGCCGTCCACGGCGGCATAGTAAAGAAGAAAGAGGGCAATAATGCTCAACCACAGATTGGCGAGATAGGGTTGCAGCTCAGTCATCGGTCATTTCTCCCCGTTAAACAAGGAATCATCCGTCAGTCCGCCGGGGGTTATCCCGTACGGCCCTCTCCGGCGGCGCGTGGAAATCCGGTCCCCGAAGAAGGAGGGCGCGGGCGAAAATGAGAAATATGATGGTGAGGGCCGTATAGACCACCACGAAGAAAAGAAGGGTTGATCCCACTGCCAGCGCCGGCAGCTGGCTCGCGGAATGTTCGGTGCGCACCAGACCGTAGATCGCCCAGGGTTGGCGGCCCACCTCCCGCACTATCCAACCCGCTTCCATGGCGATGTAACTGGCCGGCAACGCGACGAGCCAGGCTTTAAGCAGCCCTTTCCTCCGGGAAACAACCGCTGCCTCAAGTCCTCCCCGATACCAGACCCATACCGTCCAAAACATGAGAAGAATGAACCCAAACCCCAAAAGGAGCATAATACGGAAAGAGAAGAAGGGCAGCCAGACCGGCGGTTGATCAGCCCGGGGGATTTCCCTCATGCCTGAAACCGTACCGGTGGGCGAATGGGTAAGGAGCAGGCTCAGCGCATAGGGAATGTTGATTTCCCACAGATTCCGCTGCCGGTCCTGCTGCGGCCAGGCCAGCAGATGCCAGGGCGCCCCTTCACCCGGGGCATTGGTTTCCCAGTGCGCTTCCATGGCGGCCAGTTTGGCCGGTTGATGCTGATAGGTGGAACGCCCGGCGCCATCGCCCATAAATATCTGCAAGGGTGTCACCAGGATCGCCATCAGGACCGCCATTTTGAAAGATCGGAGGAAGAAATCGACCTGCCGGCCTTTCAGGAGATACCAGCAACTGATCCCTCCGACGACAAACAGAGAGATCTCCACCGCGGCCAAGAGCATGTGGGAAACGCCCCAGAGAGCGTCGGGATTCATAATGGAAGCCCACTGGTCCGTCATCACAAAACGACCGCCGGACAGATACCCGCCCCGGGGCGTCTGCATCCAGGAATTGGCCACCATGATCCAGTATCCCGAGAGGAATGAGGCCAAGCTGACCATGAGCGTGGCGAAAAGATGCATGGGACGGGAAACCCGGTGCCAGCCGAAAAGCATAATACCGAGAAAAGCCGCTTCCAGCATGAAAGCTATGGCCGCTTCAAAGCCAAGCAGATGGCCGAAAACATCCCCCCCGGCCACGGAAAAGGAACTCCAGTTGGTACCGAATTGGAACTCCATGGGGATGCCCGAGACCACCCCCACGGCAAAATTCAGGGCAAAGAGTTTACCCCAGAACCGGGCCTGGTGATAATACCGGTCATCTCCTGTTTTCAGCCACTGCACTTCCATGATTACCAAAAAGAGACTCAACCCGATGGTGAGTACCGGCCAGAGGATGTGAAACATGGCGGTAAAGGCAAACTGAAGACGGGAAAGTGTTAATGCATTCCAAAAGGCGGGCATCGCTGCCGACATAATCTTCCTTTCTGGATTAGCTGGGAAAACAATTGACCGGAAAGAAAAACGCGTCTCATACAATAGGGGCAAGCAAACGGCGAGTCAAGTAAAACAGCAGAACTTCTTGCGTTCAAAACCATCTCTACTGCGCAAACATCCAGTTTTCCTTAAGGAAGGTCTCCTCTCACCCTTGGTATCAGGAAGAAAGGCAATCGGCAATTTTCCTTTTCCCTTGACAGAACCCCTCCGACCTCCTATCTTCGCAAGACAACCTGCCCGGTGCGCCGGGAAGAAGAGAGAGCATATATATGGGCGTTAGAACAACTAAAACCGTCTCCGGAAACACCCCCGGGGATAATCAAGGCAGCCGCAGAGCGGTCTTCGGCAGCAAGAGCGGGTTCTGCTTCCGGAAGTCTCTGCTGATTCTATTACTGATTCTGCTGTTGCCCGTCTCCGCAGTGGCGGAAAACCTTACCTGCAGCCGCCTGCCCGTGCTGATGGAAACGTTCCTGGCCAACCACTACGCAATGAAGAATATGACCGGAGAGATCAAGACTCGCGCCGTCGACCAGATGACCAAGAATCTTGACCCTTCTAAAACGCTGCTGTACGAGTCCGATTTGGAAAAGCTAAAGCCGGTTCTGCAAAGCCTGTTTGTAAGCATGCAATCGGGCGACTGTGCCGCGCTGCAGCAGGTTTACGACGTGCTGGTCGCGCGGACACGGGAGAATGAGGCCATTGTTAAAAAGATTCTCGGGCCGGACTACCGGCTCGACGAGACGGCGGAACTGAACATCAACGTGAAGAAACGCCCCTATTTAAGGACGAAGGCGGAAAAGCAGGGACTCCTGAGAAAGGTCGTGCAATTCCAGATCGAAAACGCCCTCCTGGCAGGCATCGACCTGGCAGAGGCCAAAAAGCAGCAGGTTCACAACTACGAACTGCAGACGAGGCGGGTGGTCGAACGCAATCCCGAAAAACTCATTGCGCGCTTCGCCGAGGCCTTCGCCCTGGCCCTGGACCCGCACACGAGCTACCTGCCCCCTGAAAACTACGAGGGCTTTCGGATTCAGATGCAGCTTTCCCTGGAGGGGATCGGGGCTGTCCTCAGCAGCGACAACGGCTTTACCGTCATTGAGGAGTTGATTCCCGGGGGGGGCGCCGAACGTTCGGGCCTGCTGAAACCGAAGGACAAGATCATCGCCGTGGCCCAGGCGGGGGAAAAGCCCGTTAACGTCATCGACATGGACCTCCAGGACATCATCAAAATGATCCGCGGCAAGAAAGGCACGCAGGTGACCCTGACAATCCTGCGACAGGCGGAGCGCACTGACCGCTTCGACGTCACTATTGCGCGCGACAAGGTCGACATCAAGGAACAGGAGGCCAAGATCACCTACGAGACGCGGATAGTGGAAGGCAGACAGTACAATTTTGGCGTGATCGATCTTCCTTCCTTCTACGGCGACGAAAAGACGGACAAGTCCTGCTATGAAGACGTGAAAAACCTGCTCGCGAAGGCCAGACGGCAGAATGTGGACGGGATCGTGCTCGACCTGTCGCGCAACGGCGGGGGGCTGCTCAACGAGGCGGTGCGCCTGGCCGGCCTTTTTGTTGGCAAAGGTGGAATCGTGGCGACCAAAGACAGCCGCGAGCGGGTGACGATTCTCGCCGTCGATTCGGTTGCCTCGGCGAATGGAGGAGACAGGCGAAACGTAATTACGTTCCCGGCGGAGGACCCCGGCGCGCTCTACACGGGCCCCCTCGTTGTCCTGACAAGCCGCCTGAGCGCTTCGGCCAGCGAAATCGTGGCGGGCGCTCTCAAAGACTATCGCCGCGCCGTAGTCGTCGGGTCGGACCATACCTTCGGCAAAGGATCAGTGCAGGGCCTGACGCCTCTGCCCCGCGGTCTGGGCGCCATGACAGTCACCACCGGTCTGTACTTCCTGCCCAGCGGCAAGTCTACGCAGAAGATAGGCGTAGAAGCGAATGTCCGGCTGCCCGACTGGTTCATTCTCGAGGATATTGGTGAAACGGCGATGGATTACCCGCTTCCGGCGCAAACGATCGCCCCCTTCCTCAGTGTACCGGGAACCGTCGCGCCGCTATGGAAACCTCTGGAACAGCCGGGGCTCGCGAAGCTGGCGGCAAGGTCCAAGGCCCGGGTCGCGAAAGATGCGAAGTTCATCGAAATCATTAAGAACAACCAAGAGGCTGCCGGCAAGATGGGCGTTATTCGGCTTGCCGACTTACGCAAGGAGATGAAGAAGGAAAACGGCGGCAAGAAGAAGGAAACACCGGCCGAGCTTAAGAAGAAAGCCCGGGACCAGTATGCCCCCTTCGTGAGCGAAAGCGTCAACGTTCTCCTTGATATGGTGACGCTAAGATAACGCCATAACAAATAAGAAAAGTGTAGAGCGCGGCGCCGGCCTTTGCACCTTCCGGATTGCCGGAAAAAAGCCTGTGCTTCCCATAAGAGCACCTTCGTCAATAGGCACAGACAATTATTGATGATCAGTGACGCTTCCTGTTTCACCAGTTAGCGGCGGCGACTGTAAACCAAAGATCTGTACGCTGACCCAGGCCTTCTCGCCCTGAAAAAAATCCTTGCGCACGGCGACGCCGATTTCTTTAACCTCACGATCAAGGATGTTTCTTTGATGCCCGGGGCTCTGCATCCAACCGTTGACGAATTTTCTGGCCGTGGCGGACGGGCCGATGCTGCCGATATTTTCCGCGAGCCGCCGGTAGTGGTAACCAACACGTTCAGCTATTTCTCCCGCTCCTTCACCGGAAGGGGAGATGTGGCCGAAATACTGCTTCTGAAACATATCTTCCATTCTTTCGGTCGCGATCTGGTTTAAAAGATCGTTCACCATGAGTCGCGGCAAGCCTTTTTCCTGTCGGACTCTGTTCGTCTCTTCCACTATCTCCTCTCTTGTGGCCTTGTCCGGCAAGGAGCTGCGCATTGCCACAACGCTTGCCGGCGGCGGCACCGTCGCATCCTGCGGCACTTGAGGCTTTTTAGTAATGGTCTGCCGGAAGAGAAGCGCGAACAGGATCAACAGGATGAACGCGGTTACTTTAAGGATCGCTGCCCTTCCCCGCTTGTCCTTTTTCCGGGAACTCAATTTGAGCCTGACAGTTTCAAGATTCGCCATTACTTTCCCCGGCGGGCCCGCTCCCGGCCCGGCAATGCTTTTTTCGGACGGTACTGTGCCGGGAACGGGGAAGGGAATTTCTTGAGTTGGGCATGAGTTGCCCGGGAAATTACTTCCCGTGGCTTCCGCAAAATTATCCGCTTCCGGCAAAGGGGGCGATTTTAGGCAATACTGCTGAAATTGCAGGAAGTACGGTTTGAGGTTGTCAAAATGCGAGGCATTTTTCCAGGCAGAGTCTGATCCAAAACTGATGGGCGTATTTTCAGCAATGTCTCCCCGGTTTATTCTGGCGGCGATTTCTTCCTCGGAATAGGGACCTTGCAGGACATCCCTGCCATCGATGCGCGCCAGAAGATACCACATGCCGGACTCAATTACCTCTTTCCATGATCATTCTTTCACATAGCATTTACCGCTGGCCGCAGGCAATAAATAATGAGGGGAGCTTAGAGATCATTGATCGCATCGATGAGGCTTCTCAGCCGGCCGAAGTCCCGGCGGTTAAAGTCGATCACGAGCCGCGGCAGATGAAGAACATCGGCATCTGCCATTTCCGCGGCCAAAGGCCCGGACGCCTCGATCCTTCCCCCAGGCAGGATAACGTCCTTAAACTGGTCCGTCAGCTTTTGGATGTCCTCGGGGCTGACCTGAGAAGTTAGCCGGATCACGAGTTGGCCGGCCACATACCGCAGGCTGTGATAGCGGCGATAGAAATGCCGAATCTTCTCCACGGCGGCATCCACGGAACATACCCGCTCAAAGAGCGCCAGGTCTGAGGGGCAGATATATTTACGGGTCAAGAGCTCTTCTTCCAGGAGCTTGATCACGCTGATCCAGTACGAACAATCCTGATTGTCCACGAGCACGAGCGGCATCGGATTGTGTTTGCCCGTTTGTACCAGGGTGAGCGTTTCCATCGCCTCGTCGAGCGTGCCGAAGCCGCCCGGAAAAAGCGCCACGGCGTCAGCCTCTTTAAGGAAAGCAACTTTGCGGTTGAAAAAATATTTGTAGGTGATGTGCCGCGGATTGCCTGCGACCACCGGATTAGGCTTCTCTTCGAAGGGCAAGCGGATGTTCACGCCGAAGGAACGCTCGGGTCCGGCCCCCTCGCTCGCGGCCTGCATAATGCCTCCCCCGCCGCCGGTGATGACCATATAGCCCGCCTCAACGAGCTTTTTCCCGAAAAGCTTGGCCATCTCGTACACCGGATCGCCCGGCCTTGTGCGCGCTGAGCCGAATACCGTTACCTTGCGAACATTCCAGTAAGGACTGAAGACCTTGGAAGTAAAACGCATCTCTTTGAGCGTGGTGTTTATGAGTTTGAGGTCCACGCCCTCGTCATCCTCCTGGCCGGCTTTGAGCGAGGTAATAATCATTTCGCGGACGATTTCCGGCCGCCGGATTCCCTCGGCGGTCGCTATCAACTTGGCGATGATCTCGTCCAGGGGCCCTTCATTCTTGGTGAGATGAATCTTCATGATCTCTTTTTTCAGCGTTCTTTGGCGGAACGCAGGATCTCGCCTGCCGCCTGCACCGCTTTTCTGATCTTGACGTAGCCGGTGCAGCGGCAAAGATGGCCGCCCAACGCCTGGTCGATGTCGGCGGCAGCCGGATCGGGATTATCGTCCAGCAGGGACTTGGCCGCCATGATCATGCCGGGAGTGCAGAATCCGCACTGGATGGCGCCTTGCTCCACAAAGGCCTGCTGGACCGGATGCAGCTCCTGTCCCGCCGCCATGCCTTCCACCGTGGTGATTTCCTTGCCTTCGGCTTCGATGGCCAGCGTCAGGCAGGCCAGTACGGGCACTCCCGCCACCAATACCGTGCAGGCGCCGCATTCGCCAAGGCCGCAGGCCTCTTTCGCCCCTTTAAACCCCAACTGGCGCACTATTTCCAAAAGGGTGTCCCGGGGCTCGCCGGCTATCTCGTAGGCATTACCGTTAATCTTCAAGGTTATGACCTGCTTCATTGCGTTACCCCACTCCCCGCTTCCGCCCAGGCCTCTTCCAGGCAACGGCGCAGCAAAACCGCCGCCGTCTGCCGGCGGTATCCGGCCGGAACATCCAGGGCGGCCGCCGGTGTAATAAAGCCGATCTCCTTAACGGCCTCTGCTACGGCCTCGTCCAAGATTGCCGGCGCAATTTGCTTTCCCACCAACCGGCCTACGGGAACAACCGTGGGCAGCACCACACTCCCGGAAAGGGCGGCGGCGGCCTCTTTACAGGTGACGCCATCATCGGCCAGAGAGATGCGGGCGGCGGCATTCACCAGGGCAAAGTCGAGGGTTTGCCGCTTGGCCACCTTCAGGAAGGCCGTGCCGCTGCCTGCGGGCAGAAGCGGGAAATGAAAACGCATGATCAGCGCCTCGCCATCCAGCGCATGCGGGCAAGCCCCGTCCGCCCGGTAGAGGTCTTGCACCGGCACCCGCCGGCGGCCGGCGGCGCTCACGATTTCCGCTTCCACCCCCAGGGCCATGAGGGTAGGCGCCAGGTCCGAAACAGCCGCCGCGCGGCATTGGGAACCGGAGGGAAAAACATAGCACTGGACGCCGCCGCGTTTGAAACAGGGATCTTTGCCCCGCCACCACTGCCGCGAACGGTCGCAATACCAGCACCGGTTATCCAGCATGAGATTCCCGCCGATGGTTCCCATATTGCGCAGTTCGGCGGCCGCAATCCGCGAAGCGGCCTGCAACGCTGCTCTCGGCAACGCCAGGCCCTGGAGCCGCCGGAGGCTCACGGCAGCACCCACGGTTATGCACTCGCCATTCCGGCTTTCCACTTCCTGCAGGTCACCAATCCCTTTGATATTGACCACCAGTTCGGCGGTAATGCTCCGCCGCTTCAGGCCCGGCAGCAGATCGGTCCCGCCGGCCAGGATCTTCGCCTTCCCTTCGGCCTGGGCCAAAAGTCTTACCGTTTCCTCCACGGTTTTAGGGCTGGCATAGGCAAAGGCGGGCAGTCTCATTGCTTTCCACCGTCTTTCAGTATCTGGGCCGGCTTAACAGGCAGATTGAGGAAGCGTTTTCCCGTGGCGTGATAAAGGGCATTGACGATGGCGGGCGCAGTGGGACCTACGGTCCCTTCGCCGCTTTCCTTGGCGCCGAAGGGACCTTCCGGGTCGCTGATTCCGGCATGGATACACTCAACGGAAGGAGTATCGGCGGCAAGCGGGACAGCATAGTCCAGGAGCGAGGGATTGAGGACCCTGCCCTCGCGCACTACCATATCTTCGCTTAAGGCAAAACCCAGCCCCATGTGGACAGACCCCTCCAGTTGCCCTTCCACGGCCATCGGGTTTATCATCTGGCCGCAATCATGCGTGGCCACCACATTTAACACCTTGACTTGGCCGGTGTCCCTGTCAACTTCCACCTCGGCCACCTGGACGCCAAAAGAATAAGCGGCATAGAAGAGCTTATCCGGCGGGTCATAGGAACCTTCCGCCACCAGAGGCAAGAAATTATGGCCTTCCTGGGACATGCGGGCCGCCTGTTTGAAGGTCGTCTGCCGCGTGGTGCCGAGACAGGTAATCTCTCCCCCTTCGATCCGCATACTCTCCGGCGGCACATCCCATTTAGCCGCGATAAAAGAGAGGAGGCGTTCTTTTATCTCCCGGGCCGCGCGGCGGACGGCGTTGCCGGCATAAACGGTCTCCCGGCTGGAATAACTTCCCAGGTCGGCCGGGGTGATGTCGGTATCCGCCCGGACATAGCGGATATCTTCAAAGTCCACGCCCAGTTCCTCAGCCGCAATCTGGACCATGGTCGTGTCCGATCCCTGCCCGGTATCGGCGGCACTGCAGAGGAGGTGCACGCCGCCGTCCTCGTTGACCCGGATGATCGCCGTGGCGTAAGCCGGGATATCCGGTCGGAGGCGCGTTCCGTGCCCGGTGGGAAAACCGGCGCAGCCCATGCCAATCCCCCGGCCCGGTGGCAGATTGGCCTTTTTCTCGTACCAGCGGGATTTCTCCACCGCCTTTTCGATGCATTGCTTGATGCCGCAGGTGGCCACCTTAAAGCCGGCAATGGTTGTTTCTCCACTTTCCAGGGCATTGCGGAGCCGGATTGCCACGGGATCCATGCCGATGTCCTCGGCCAGCATGTCCAGCTGCACATCACTGGCAAACTGCATCTGGGGGGCCGTATGGCCGCGCATGGCGCTGGAAACGGGATTATTCGTATAGACGCGCCGGCCTTCGTAACGATAGGCGCCAATCCGGTAAGGCAGGCACATGAACAGGCCCGCCAGATATACGCTCGCCTGCCCCCAACCGCTGTAGGCACCCCCATCCATGAGCACATGCACCTCCCGGGCGGTGATGTCGCCCTCCCGGTTGATCCCCGTCTTGATCCGGATCTCCATGGGGTGCCGCCGCCGCGTGCTGATGAATTCGTCCTCCCGGCTGAAGGCGATTCTGACTGGACGTCCGGTCTGGCGGGCCAAAAGGGCGGCGCAAAGATCGGGCGGGAAGGCCCCATCCGATTTGTTGCCGAAGCCGCCGCCAACGTAAGGGAGGACAATCCGGACCTGGGATTCGGGGATACAGAGCAGGCGGGCCAGGTCGCTCTTTACCATGTAAGGCACCTGGGTGCCCGTCCAGAGGGTGAAATACCCCGGACTGTCATACCGGGCAACACTGATATGCGGTTCCAGGGGCACATGGGAATCCGATGCCGTGTTAAAGGTATCTTCCCGGATATGAAAGGCCCGGCTGAATCCCTCTTCCAGGTCTTTGTAATGCAAGACAATCTTCCGGCTGATATTGCCGGGCGAATTATCGTGGATGAGGTTCGCACCCGGCGCCATGGCCTCCTGGAGAGTAAAGAGCGGCGGCAGATCCTCCCATTCCACCCTGATCCGGTCCAGGGCTTCATCGGCGGCATCTTCGTCAACTGCGGCCACGGCGGCAATGGCGTCGCCGATATAGCGCACCTTGTCCTTAGCCAGCGGCACGAAATCAAGGGCCTTTTCCCGGGCCCGCATGGGACCGCAGCCTAAGCCTAGGGTATCCTGCCCCGTAACCACGGCCTTCACCCCGGGAACGCGCCGGGCCGCGGCGGTGTCCACATGGAGGATGCGGGCATGGGGCAGCGGGCTCGCGAGGATCTTGCCGTAAAGCAGACCCGGCAGATCCAGGTCGCCGGCGTAGACCGCCTCGCCACGGGCCTTGGCGGGACCATCGATGCGGGGGATGTTCCGGCCTACGACATTATATTTTTCCACTGTCAATCCTCACGCTGCCCTTTGTTCGGAAAAATCCACCCTGAGCTTGAAAAATGGTCCACCGTTGTCATTACCGTGAGGACACTTCCTGGATTCCGGCTTTCGCCGGAATGACTATAGGAAATTTCATGCCTCGCGGTATCCCGCAGACATGGATTCGAGTAAGTCTATTTGGCCTCTCCAACTGCACCGTCCGGCGATATCTTCTTGGCGGCGGCCGCGATGGACTCGATGATTTTCACATATCCGGTACAGCGGCAGAGATTGCCGGCAATTCCGAACTTGATTTCCTCTTCCGTAGGTGCGGGATTTTTGTCCAGAAGCGCCTTGGTGGAAAGGATCATCCCCGGAGTGCAAAAACCGCACTGCAACCCCCCGTGCTCCACAAAGGCCTCCTGAATCGGGTGCAGCTTCTCCCCATCGGCCAAACCTTCGATCGTGGTTATCTCCTTTCCCCCCGCCTCGACAGCCAGGGTCAGGCAGGAGGGCGCGGATTTGCCGTCCAGGAGCACCGTGCAGGACCCGCAGTCACCCTCATCGCAACCCTTCTTCGTCCCCGTCAGGCCGATTTCGTCCCGCAACACCTCCAGCAAGGTACGCCAGGGTTCCACCGCCACCTCGTATATATCTCCGTTGACCTGCAACTTGACGATTTGCTTCATAGTTTATTACCTCCTGCCTGTCCCGGCCTTTTCCCAGGCCTCGCTGATGGCTTGCCTGGTAAGTACGCCAACCATCTTCCGCCGGTATGCCGCTGAGCCACGAATGTCCGTTATCGGCTTTGCCGCCGCTACGGCCGCCGCTGCCGCCTTCTCCAACACCGCCTCCGTCAGGCCTCCGCCCCTTACCGCGTCCTCCGCCGCCTTCGCCCTGAGGGGCGTGGGGCCTACGGCCCCCAAGGCGATCCGCACCTCGCGGCATACCCCGCCCTCCAGGGTAAGGAAACAGCCGACCCCCACCGTAGCCAAGTCCATGGCCCGGCGCAGGGAAAGCTTGCGGTAGGCGCCGCCGCTGCCGGGTGGCGCGTTGGGCACCTGGATCTCTTCCAGTAGTTCGCCTTCCCGAAGCACGGTTTTGCCGGGTCCCACAAAAAAATCCTCCAGGAACAGGGTCCGGCTCTGGCCGGCGGCATCCAGCAACTTAACCTGGGCTCCCATGGCGATCAACGCCGGGGCCGTGTCCGCCGACGGCGAGGCATTGCAGAGATTGCCCGCCACCGTACCGATGTTGCGGACCTGCACCGACGCTACTTTCAGGATCGCCTCGGCCAGCAGGGGGAAACCCCGCACCACTTCCGGGGTTTCGGCCACCCGCACCAGCGTGGCCAAGGCGCCGATCCTGAGCCCCTGTTCGTCCTGGCGTACATAATCCAATCCCGCGATCGCCTTGAGTCCGATTACATACCGGGGCGTCAGGAGCCGGTCCTTCATCTTCGGCAGGAGATCCGTCCCGCCGGTCATGGCCCGCGCCTCGCCCGGGTGCGCCATCAGTACCGCGCAGGCTTCCTGCAAGGTTTTCGGCACCACATATTCAAATCTGGGCAATGTCATTTCTTCACCTCCGAAACACCAATTGGCAATGTCATTCCTTCGCCGGCAGGCTGTCCACAATTTCGTCCGGCTTAATGGGCAAATGTTTCACTACAAACCCGGTGGCGTGAAAAACAGCGTTGGCCACGGCGCCGCCGGTGGGCAGGGTCAAGCCTTCGCCCGCCTCCTTGGCGCCGTAAGGGCCTTCGGGCTCACAGGTCTCCACCATGATGGACTCCATGGCCGGTATGTCGGCCGCCGTGAGCACTTTGTAGTCCCGGAAATTGGGATTCAGCACCCGCCCCTGATCGTCAAAAAGCAGATTCTCCGTATAGGCCCATCCCAGGGACATCTGGGCCGATCCCTGCAGCTGTCCCTCCACGAGGGCGGGATTGATGGCCGTACCGCCGTCATGGGCGGTGGTGACCTTTTCATACCGGATCACACCCGTCTCCTTATCCACCTCCAGCTCCACGGCCTGGGCGCCGAAGCTCCAGGCGGAGGACACGAGCCCCTTGTCCCGCGGGGTATAAGCCCCCCGGGTTACGATGGGCATGCCGCCTTTGGCCTTCTGGACAGCCAGGACGACCTCGGTGAAAGGCATTCCTTTGTCCGGCCGCCCCTTGATGTAAATGCGCCGGCCTCGCGCCTCCAGCACCTCGTGCATATCGAGGTCCAGTTTGTGGGCGGCCATTTCGAAGAGCTGGCGCTTGGCCTCGGCAGCGGCCATCTTGACGGCGTTACCCGTCTGCAGGGTCTGCCGGCTGGCCCAGGCACCCAGATCGGCGACGGAGGTCTCCGTGTCACCCGACAAGACCCGCACATCTTCAAATTCAATGCCCAGTTCCTCCGCCAGGATTTGTGCAAGGACGGTGTTGGAACCCTGGCCCACATCGATGGCTCGCGTATAAAGGTTAACGATACCGTCTTCGTTGAGCTTGATCTGGACCTCCGAGAAGGGCAGCTTCGTCTTGAACCAATTGAAGATCCCGCCGCTCACAAACCCATAGCAGGACAGGCCGATACCGCGCCCCGGGGGCAGGTTTTTCCGCTTGTTCCGCCAATCCGTTGCCTCCGCCAATTTCTCCAGGCACTCGGTAAGGCCACAGGTAAGGATCTCCGGGGCGATACCCGGCACGCCGTCGCCCGGCTGCATGGCATTCTTCAGCCGCAGGTCCAGGGGATCGATGCCGATTTCTTTGGCAATGAGGTCCAGTTGCATTTCACTGGCAAAATTCGGTTGCGGCCCGCCGTGGCCCCGCATGGCGCCGGAAGGCATATTGTTGGTATAGACCCGGCGGCCGAGGTAGCGGTAGTTGGGAATCCGGTAGGGCAGGAGGCCGAACATGCCCGAGAGCATGGTCGTCGTGGGCATCTGGCTGTTATAGGCCCCGCCATCGAGGAGGATCGTACTCTCCCGGGCCAGGATCTTCCCATCCCTGGTCACCCCGGTCTTCATCACGATCGTTTCCGGTACGCGGCGACGCGTCACCGTGAATTCTTCTTTTCGCGTATACTCGATCTTGACCGGCCGGCGGGTATGCCTGGCCAAAAGTGAGGCGCAGAATTCATTGGCAAAGAGTTCCACCTTGTTGCCGAAGCCGCCCCCCGTGTGGACCCTGACCACCCGCACGTCGTTTTCCCGCAGCCCCAACATTTCAGCCAGCTGAACCTGGACAAAGTAAGCGCTCTGGGTGGAATCCCAGACGGTCAACTTGCCCGTACCGTCGAATTCGGCCACGCAGACGTGCGGCTCCAGGGAACAGTGCTGGGCCGCCTGCGTTTCGAAGCGGTCTTCGCGCACATAGTCGCACTGCTTGAAGGCCTCATCCACGTTACCGATGTTGATCTTACGGACCGCGCTGATATTGTTCTGGAATTGATCATGGAGCACGGAGGCCCCCGCGCGCATCGCCTCTTCCAGCGAAAAAACGGCCGGCAAGAGCTCATACTCCACTTCGATCAGGCGCAGGGCCTCCTCGGCCGTGTCCTCGTCGATGGCCGCCACTGCCGCCACGCTGTCGCCGATAAAACGGACCTTTTCCGTCACCAGTCCCTGTTCATCCAGCAGTTCGGGCCGGACCCGCCAAAACCCATACTTGAGCCCCAGCGTATCCCGGCCCGTCAGCACGGCCTTCACCCCCTGCAGATTCCTGGCTTTCGTCGAATCGATGTTCACGATCCGGGCATGGGCATGCGGGCTGCGCAGGATCTTGCCGATCAACATCCCCGGCATCTTGATGTCGCCGGCATACACCGCCGCGCCCCTTACCTTGACCGGGCTGTCGATATTGGGAAATGATTTACCGATTATTGAATAAGATCCCATGTCCTATCCTCCTAAAATATTCTGCATATAGAACCAAGTTCGCTTTATAAAATATTTGCCACCAATTCACCCTCTTGTCAAGAAAAAAATGGCCCCGGGCTTTAGGACCGCAGCTTACAGTACCGGCGCTTGATAGGCCTTCTCCACGTCGGCGCCCAGCAGGTAGGAAATCTGCCGGGCGTAATCGGCAACCCGCGGACCATACTCTCCCACTTGAATTTCCTGGAAAGTGCCGACAATGAAGATGGAACCGCTCAGTTTTTCCTGGGCGCCGAAAACAGGGGCGGCAACGGCATTGATACCGGCGTTCAGTTCCCCCATGTCGACAGCAAATCCATCCCTTCGGCACTGCTCCAGCTCTACCACCAGTCGGCGGCGGTCCAGCTTCGCGGCAGCTCCGTGAAAGAAAAGCTTTTCGCCGGCCAGCATTTTCTTCCTTTCGTCTTCCAGGAGGAAGGCGGCAATGGCCTTACCGTGCGCCCCGGCCGTCAGAGGGAAGCGATGGCCCAGCCTGAGCGTAACGTCTATGTCCCGGCTCCCCGGACATTTGGCGACAATAAAGACACTATCATCATTAATGACGCCAAAAAATGCCGTGGTGTGGGTTTCCCGGGCCAGCTTTTCGAGAAAAGGCGTTGCCATCTCCCGATAGTCCAACTTATCAAGGAAGCGCCGCGACAGGCCGATCAAACCCGGTCCGAGGGAATACCTTTTTCCTTCCTCGTACTTCTGGACAAACCCGAACTTCTGCAGGGTATGCAAAATCGAGTACCCCTTGCTCTTATAGATGCCCACTTCCCGGCAGATTTCGGTAAGGGTCATCTTAAAGGAGGGGCTTTGGGCCAGGCAGGTCAGGATCCGGCCGGCCTGTTCTACCGCCGGGACCAGGGCTGAATATCCATCTTTTTCATCTTTTACATTGGCAGTTTCTTCACTCATCTCCAGATACCCTAAGTTCTATTGGAAGAAATTAGTTCTGCTTAGAAAATATTTATTGATAAGCGGGCGAATTTGTCAATGGATATTTTATGGCCGGGAACGGATTATCCTTATCCAAGCTTACATTATCCTTATTCAAGAAATTTCTTCAATTCCTTTTCCTCCACATGGAACTCCCGGGCCAGGTGTTCAGGCGTCGCCCCGGTCTGTGCGATTATTTCCTGCAGATACTCTTTGAGGTTCATCTGTCTTTCACAGGTATTGAAATAATTTTTCAGGATCATGGCGAGCTCCTCGGAAGGTATTTTGTATCCCTTCTTCGTCGCTTCCTTTTCTCCCGTACTTTCCGGGATACCAAGGACCACGATTCTTTCATCAATGATGCTATAGCGGAGATTATGAACCATCAGGCAGCTGCTGAAGAGGACCTCTGCCCCCGCCTTCGTATATTCAATACCGATCCGGAGTCGATCAGGAAACTTCGGTACCAGGTACTTGATCCGCACTCCTTTGCCCGTCATCTTTTCGATGGCGCCCACGATATTTCGGGTCATGTTGATGTCGTCACCAATAGGGGGCCTCCCGGTGATGCAGCCGATTATCTCCCGCTTCGCATCGAGCATGGTGTCCAGGAGGGTGAGAAAGTATTCCTGCCGCGTCAGAACCCGGGTGGCCCTGCTTACCTCCCGGAGCAGATTGTCCCTGTGCTTTCCCTCGTAGATGCTATACACGAGCAGGACCACGGTGGTAACGAGTAACACGGATTCGAGTAATATGAGCCCTAATTCGATGGTCATGATGTTGCCTCCGCTATTCCAGGCGCCCCTCGCGGAAGGCGCGGGTATACTCGCGGCAGAAGTTGTCCTGGCCGGCCACGAGCGTGGCCGCCCTCAGCATGGCATAAAGGTGTTTATCCGTGGGATCGATGATCGCCGCATCCAGTCCCTGCACGATGGCGGCCGCAAGAAAGGCTCGGTTGACCAGTTTCCGCGCCGGCAGTCCGTAGGAGACGTTCGTCAGGCCGCAAACGGTGTGGACCCCGGGGAAGCTCTTCATTATCTCGCCGATGGCCGTAAGTGTCGCCGCCGCCGATTTGGTGTTGGCCGACAGCGGATAGACGAGAGGATCGATATAGATGTCGCCCAGCGGAACGCCAGCCGTAGTCAACCGCTCCACAAGCCGGCCGGCCAGTTCCACCTTCTGGGCCGCCGTCTCGGCCAGCAGGCGCTCCGCCTGGCAGAGGGCGACGACTTTGGTCTGCTGTTCCACGACCAACTGCAAGACACCCTCCAGCCGGCAGGGTTCCAGGGTGATGGAATTAATCAGGGGCTTTTGCTTTACTGTCAGGAGCACGGCCCCGAGGACATCCGGATTCGGGCTGTCGAGGGAGAGCGGGAGGTCTGTCACCTCCTGGACGGTCTCGATAAGCCAGGCCAGCTTTTCGGCCTCTTCATCGCCAAAGGTCCCGGCATTCACATCGATGTAATGGGCGCCGGCCCGGGTCTGTGCCCTCGCCTCCTCCTGAATGAAGGCGCGGTCTCCGGCCGCGACGGCCTGGGCAATCTGCTTCCGTGATGTATTGATTCTTTCGGCGATGATCAACATTTGTTCCCCTTTAAAACCCTATTTCTTTTTGGCTAGGACCCCGTACTTAACTTGCAAATTACGCCCAAAGTCCAAGGCTGCCGGTGGAGACGACAATACTTCATTTACCAGATCGACTGTTTCCTGGCCGACCCCCACATCATAAGTCTCGGAAACCATCTTCCGCATCAGTTCATCAAACTTCGGATCCTGTCCCATCTTCTCAAAGGCGGTTCTAAGAACTGTCACATGCTTTTTCGGAGTGGCACGCGGCGCGACCAGAAATTTATCGACGAAGTTACCGCCCAGCCAGGCAATGTAAGCTTGCCAGGCGATACCGGTCGGCTTTTTCTTGTCGAGCACTTCCACAAAGGTCGGGGTATCCGGAAAATCTGCTCGCCGGGAGAATTTTTTATTTTTATAAATACCACCCTGCGAAAGCACGCTTACCAAGCCCTCGTCTTGCAAGCGCTTGATGATAAACGCATTAGAAGTACCGAACATGTCAACCTCTCCGCGCTGAAACGCTAATTCTATATCCGCCGCGCCTGTAAAGCCGGTAATCCAGCGGATGTTCCAGCCCAGCAATTCCCGGCCCCAAAGCGCCATGGCCATCCATGACTCCTCGCCTTCTTCGGTGCCGCACACCACAGGTTCCGCCGTGGGATCGTGCAAACGCTTGAGCGCCGTTTTGCGGACCATCAGTAGATTGCTGCCCCGGTTCGTATGACCAATGAATTCCAACTTGGTCAAATCATATTGAACGATATCACGTTTTTTCATTTGCATAGAGAGGGTAGAGGAGGTAGCCATCATCAGATGCAATCCATCCGGCTTTCCCTTGGCGTAAAAGACATTAGCGGCCACCCCTCCCGACGCACCCGGCATGGCTCGCACTACGGCGCCCGGATTGCCGGGAAGATGTTTGGGCATCACGGCCGCGGAAATGCGGGCCATCATGTCGGTACCGGCGCCGACCCCACCACCGGCAATAAAGTCCAGGGTTTTGCCTTTGTAATAAGGTATGGCTGATGCATGACCAGGCGCGGGCGAAAGCCAATAACTGGTGAACAGAAGCAAAGGCAGTGAAATAAATACCCAGAGTACGTTTTTTTTCATTTTCCCCCTCCCCTTCTTACTGTTTTGAATATGATTTCTAACTTACTAATGTTCGCGGAAGAGCCGTCCATAGCCCGCGATGGGCGTCTTAATCCCCATCAATCTCAACGCCCCCCAGACCTCCGACTGGGTGCTCGCGACCACGGGAATACCGGTTTGCTTTTCCAGCGGCTCAATGTTATCGCTCATCGGCCAGGCCGAGCAAGGGATCCAGATGCATTGGGCGTCCGGGGCCGCCTTAACTGCTTCGAGTGCCAGCTTATAGCTTTGAGTAAGCGGGATCTTGGGGAATTCCTCAAAGGGCGCATTAGCCGTTTGCAGGCTGCCTATTTCGAATCCCGAGGCCGTCATGAACTGAACTATCAGCCGATTGATGTCGTCCTGAAACGGCGTGACGACGGCAATTTTCTTCGCCCCCAAGAGCCTGATCGCCTCCACGGCGGAGGTTTGCGAGGTGGTGGCCGGAATGGTGGTCGCTCTGCCTATTCGCTCAATGATCGTCTTGTCGAAGCCGTAACCCCCAAAGACTACCGGCGGGGTGCCCCCCATGGTTATGACGTCGGCATTCAAGGCCGCCAGTTCGCCGGCTGCTTCTTCAATGCGGGACAAGGCAGCGGCCAGCTGGGTCGCCACCAGATCCCTGATGCCTAAAGCTACGGAAACAACAGTAACATTGGACGGTAGCATTTTCTGCAATTCCGCCCCTCCTTCGCCTCGTCCAGCCGTGGACGGTTTCATCAAACCCAGCACAAATTTGCCATCTTTCATCCTTGTTCCTCTTCCTTTCCGGAAATTAACAGTGAAATTCAGTAACCCGTTTCCCTTTTCCAGAGCGCCAGGGCTCATCTGCCATAGGTATCTATGATCTGTTTAAATGCCTTCCTCATCTCACCCGCGAACTGGATATGCTCCTCCGTTTCCATATAAAGTCTCGTGTCCGGACCGGTTAGGAAAAAGGGATTGATGGCTTCCTTGGAAACACCTAATCGGACAACCGGCATCCCGGAACTCTTGGAAAACGTCGTAGCTCCCTCTGCGGAAAGTATCCAGTTAACAAAGACCATGGTGGCATGGGGATGAGCGGAGATTTTCGGTACGGCAATGGCGCCCGACTCGGGAGTCACGTCCACATCCCTGGTGGGGACGACTGCTATGGGTGCCCCCGCAGCCAGAAAATCGGCTATGGTACCGTTCTGAGTGCCCAGGCCGATGGCATATTTCCCCTTGGCAATTTCCTCGATCTGGTTCCGATAATCCCTGATGATGACGGCCTGTTGGTCGGTCAGCAAGCGCTTTAAAAACTCCTTCGTTTCCTCAACCCCCATCCAGTTGCCCGCCAGACGCGCGAAGAGGGCACTCCCGGCGCCGGTGATGGAAGGATCGCATAACGATTTTGCCCTTATACTTGGGATGAAGGACATCTTTATAAGCCGTTAATTCTCCTTCTTTTATCAACGATTTGTTATAGGCAAAAAAGCGCTGGGGAACGGCCGCAATCGGAATAACATAATGATCCTTGTCGGTAAACGGTATCTGTCCTTTAGGCCACGCCTTGCTATCCAATACCTCAGGAAGGATCAGCAGCGGTTCCAGGGGAGCCAGAAGACCGGCCGGCTTCATTAGCGTCAAAAAAGAATTAGTCCCGGTCCCGATCACATCTGCCAGATTAAGGTCGGCCTGTCTCTCCGCTGTCAACTTGGGAACAAGTTCCGCTCCCCGGCCGACGACAAATTCCAGGTTGATTCCATACCGGCTGGCGAAAGCCTTGGTGAGGGCCGCTCTCACAGCCGGCGTCCAGGTGCCATAAATACGCACCAAGCCTTCTTTTTTGCCTGCAGCCAGGACCTCCTCCCATTTTCCCTCCCCGGCCGACGGCGAAGATTTTGCCGGGGCATCTTTGGGCAGGGCAAGTGATGAAGTCACGGTGGCAAGAAACAACAAAAGGGCCGCTGATACTAAGCACAAAACTTTTCTCATCTTTATCCTCCTTAGATTGGGAATAGTATTGTCGGAATCTCTTATTCTTTGACTAAGATCATGTTCTTTCTGCCTTGCAGGGCAGAGAAAATAAGACCTTTCATGGAAAATGGTTACAGATGGTACTCAGCATTTGTTTGGTGTGGAACCGGTCTTCATAGCAACCAAGTCTACTGAAACAGCAGTTAGTGTGTCAACAGAAATGTGTTTTCGTTACTGAATTTTCTTTAATCCCGCCCCGGTCCAGCCCCCCATGCCGCCCAGGATATTGACCAGCCGCGGATGACCTTTGCTTTGCAGAAGACTGGCAATCACCGAAGAACGGTAGCCGCTGCCGCAAATTACCGCCACTTGCCTGTCTGTGGGCACTTCATCGATGCGGCCCGGCAATTCGGCCCCGGTGATATGGACGGCCTGTTCAATATGGCCGGCGGCCCATTCCTGCGGTTGGCGCACATCGAGAAGGACAAGGTCGTCCTTTCGATCTAGTGCCTCCCGCAATTGCCGAACCGACCATTGCGGCAGCGACTGGAGCTCCCGGCCCGCCATTCTCCAGGCCCGCATCCCGCCGGCCAGCCAGGCTGCGGGCAGGTCATAGCCGATGCGGAGCAGCTGCCAGCAGGCTTCCCAAAGGTCTTGCTCCTCATCCAGCACCAGGGCGTAAGGCCTGTCGGCGGGCAGAATCGTGCCGGCCCAGGTGGCAAAGCTCGCTCCCAGATAAACGTTGACCGCCTCGGGGATATGCCAGGCAAAGGCCTCGGGAGAGCGGCAATCCAGGATCACCGCACCTTTTTGCCGCAGCTGCTCAAAATCATGAACCCTCAGGGCCGGCGGCTCCCGCAACGCTCCCAGCAAGGGAGGACCTGCCTGGTTGATTTTACGCATCCTTTTCCAATAGGGGGGGATTCCGGGCAGCAATTTCCGCTCCAAACAGTGCGCCACGAACTCTTCATGAGAAGACAGGGATTGCAACAGGGCACTCATCTGCCGCTCGTAACCGATGGTCGTGGAAAGACGGCTGGCAATGGACCCTCCGCAGAGCGAACCGGCCACGTGCGTGGGAAATACCTCGACGGAATCGGGCAGCGGCAATATCTTTTCCTGCAACGTCCGGCACAGCTGCCCCGCGTGTAATTCCGCTTCCTCCGGCCCGCCCAGCAGATCCGGCCGGCCCACATCCCCCACCAGGAGCGAGCCCCCGGACAACAGCAATGCGGGGGCATCCCCCCGCGAGGTATCGTAAACAAGGAGGCTGATATGCTCGGGCGTGTGTCCGGGGGTATGCAGTGTTTCAAATTCGATTTCCCCCATTTTCATCCTTTCCCCGTCCGCCATTTTGCGCGCCTGATACCCCAACTCCGCGCGGGCGCCCGCCAGCAACTGGACATCGCCCCGCGCGGGCAACTCGCAGAGGCCGGTAAGGTAGTCGTTATGCAGGTGCGTATCGGCGGCATAACGGATGCGCATCCCCTGGATCCGGGCCTCCCGGAAATAGATGTCCACATCCCGGCGGGCATCGAGCACCAGGGCTTCGCCCGTAGCTTCCGAACCGACAAAATAAGAGGCGTGCCCCAAGCTTTCCAGGTAGAACTGCTTAAAGATCATAATCGAACTTCCTCCTCTCTCGCTTTATTCTTAGGTTCCGTGCCTCCCGGCCAGTTCGCGGGCGATGATATTGCGCTGTATCTCGCTTGTCCCTTCGTAGATCTGCAACAACTTGGCATCGCGGAAGAGTTTTTCCACCGGGTACTCGGTGCTGTAACCATAGCCGCCGTAAATCTGCATGGCCTCGGCGGCGACCTGCATGGCCGAATCGCAGGCAAAGGCCTTGGCGCAGGAGGCCTGCACCGTATTGGACCGGCCGGCATCGGCAAGGCAGGCCGCCTGATAGACCAGGAGACGAGCCGCGCCAAGCCGGATCTGCATTTCGGCCAGTTTATGGGCAATGGCCTGGTGCTCAATAAGCGGTTGACCGAAGGTCTTCCGCTCCCGGGCATAGCCGAGGGAAAGATCGAGGCAGCGCTGCATCAAACCAAGGCCGTAAGAGGCCACCACCGGACGGGATTTGTCGAAGGCCTTCATGGCGATCTTGAATCCATCCCCTTCCCGGGCAATGATGGCGCTTTCGGGAACAACGACTTCCTGGAAAAAGACTTCCGCGGCGTGCCAGGCGCGCTGTCCCAGCTTGTGGAGCGGCTGGCCGACCTTCAGGCCGGGCAGGCCTTTTTCCACCAGGAAGAAGGTAAGACCGCGATGGCCCGCCCCGGCTTCCGTCCTGGCCAGCACAGCGAAGAAGGAAGCATAGGGAGAATTGGAAATCCAGGTTTTGCTGCCTTTCAGGACATATTCCTTGCCGTGCCTGACCGCCCGGGTCTGGATGCCGGCCACGTCGGAGCCGCCGCCGGGTTCCGTTGCCGTAAAAGCGCCGATTTCGCCGGCCGCCATTCTACCCAGGTAGGTGCGCCGCTGCTCTTCCGTACCCTGCTGGACAACCGCGGCGATAGAGGAATTGATGCTGACGGGGCAGCCCGAGCCGATACAGCCCCAGGCCAGCTGTTCGTTGATGACGACGTCTTCCAGCACACCCAACCCGGGCCCGCCATACTTTTCCGGAATAGTCACGTTCAGCAGGCCGAGTTCCCAGGTCTTTTGAATTATTGCTGCGGGCCAGCGCGCTTCCCGGTCGTTCTCGGCCGCTACCGGATAAATTTCCCGCGCGGCAAATTCCCTGGCCGCTTGCTGAATCTGCCGTTGCTCGTCAGTAAGTTGAAAATCCATCTTATTTGTTCACACCGTCGATAATTTGGTTAGCCGCTCCTCAGTTAAGGGCGGAAAATAATGGCGGCTCTTCGGACTCCGGGCAAAGCCCAGCAGCTTGTTTCTCCCTTTCCTATTTACCCCTACCAACGTTTCGCATAGGATACCCCGGCCAGGCCGTCAAGGCAATAGGCAATCCGCATAGTTCCATCCTCCTCGTCCGCCTGGGAACTGCCGATCTCCGGATCTTCACCTGGCCCCTCCGAACCATGGTAAGTTGGTTTTTTGATTCAATATTACGGAATTTCGTTCCTTTTTGCGGTGGTATTATGCTTGAGTATTTCGAAACAACCAGCCATGGGTTACCACAAGCTGTTCGACAAGTAGAACCATTCGCCCATCAGGAGGCAAGGGGCGTTGAGTGCAGAACCATATAACTCGCACCAATGAGCTCCGAAAGTTGCTTGTGCCGGCGCTCCGCTTAAATCGGCGGCTCCCCGATGATCCTGATCCTTGGCCCATCCTTGAGTTCGGTGAACCGGCCGGGGTCGGGAAGCGGCGAGAGAACCCATTCGTAGAGCCGGCGGGCATCGACGAGGACCGGTTCTTTGCGGGTGCCATAGTATCGCTTCTGCATCTCTTCGTCGTAGAGGCCGATGCACCCATGGGAGGCCGGATAGCCGGGGAGGTCGCGGCCGTGGATCCAGTAGCCCACCCACGTCCTGCTGATGTGGAAACGCAGGCCGAAATGCATCGGATAGGAGACCAGCGTATTCTCGATCCGGTAAAGGGAGGAGCGGTGCCAGCGGTCGGAGGCCGTGATCCTGAACATTCCTGCCGGGGTCGGATTCTTCCGGTCTCCGGTGGCGATCGACAGGGAAAAGGCGAGGCGGCCGAACTCGTAAACGCCCAGAAACTGTTCGGTCCGGTCAATGAGGATAAACTTCCCCTCCTCCTCCGCCTCGGACCAGGTAAGGGGCATCGGAGAAAAGCCACTGACATCCTTGATATTCTTCGGCACCTTGATGGAAACTCCTTCATGAACGTGCCTCCGGTCGACCCGGTTGAACCGGAGCACATCCTCCCAGTAATCTCCGAAGAGCTTCTCCGGGGTCTCGCCTCGCTTCAGCCTGCGGCAGTCCCACTCCACCCGTTCGTCACTCGGATAGTGCAGGGTGCAGAGGTTCAGGATCTTTTTGGAGCCGGATGCCGCCTTGCCCGGCGTGGAAAGGACCGGGGTGAGGAGGAGGACGCACAGGATGAGGAAAGAGAGGCGGCGCATGAAGGGATTTACCAGGTTCTGAACGCGCCGGAATCGAGGTGCACGAATCCTGCGGCGGGGTAATAGCCGACCCCTCCCAGCCGGAGACCCTGGGCGGCCCTTTTGATCTTATCGAGGTTGTGTCCCGGGATGGCAACGTCGATCGCCCTTCCTGAGAGATGGAGGCTCTTGCGGCCCCCCCCTCGGCCTTTGCTGCGCAGCAGGTTGTTGTAGCAGGGGGAGCGGTAGCCTGAGATGATGTGGATCTCGTTGTCGCCGCCCAGCATATTGTCTGTCCTATTGAGAAACTCAAGAATCTTGGCATCCATGGCCGTTGCTTCATTGGTATAATGGCAACGGAGTATCCAGTTAAGGGAATTGAGGGCGTCCCGGTCGTAGTTTCCCATCGCGTCCCGGAAGGTGGCACTGAGCCGCTCGCCGTTATGGGTGTTGTAAAGGGAAAGATGCCCTACCGGTCTCCCTTCATCGTGGCAGAATCCTGTCAATCCCTCGGATGCAGCGAAGTGCATCACGATCCCCGCCAGAGATGTCTTGAGAAATCCCCTTCTGCTCAATGAGCGAAAAAACATCACTCTCCTCCTTCAAATGTTTCACCCGGTCTCGGTGGAGGTTTATTTAGCAGAAAAAGGGCGAAGTGTCAAAGTCACCCCACCTGTCCGGTGGCACGATCATGACCCTTTTCAGCACCCATCCTCCTCCGGAAAAGAGGATTGAAAGATTGCTGAAATTGAAAGCGGCCGGTGAAAGGTATTGACAGGCAACTTGATTTTTCAGTTGGCTTCTATTACTAAGGATAACAGCCTACATGCCATAAAGTGCAAACGCGAATCCTGAAGCCTGATCTGCACTAAAGCACCGGATTCCCGCCGGCGGTTATGCCCGTGGGCACGGGAAGGACGGCATAAACTTTCGGAGGGGAAAATGATATGTCAAACTTAATCGCTTTGTTCAGTTTTCTTGCCACGATCGTTGTTGCTGCTATTTTTCTGCTGCTTCCGTCTCACCTGTGGGCACAGGAACTTGACCGTTCCTATGGGCTCAAGGAACTAAAACCCGGCTATTATGTCTACCTGCACGGCGACGATAAGCCGGGTGTTTCCTCCACCTTCAACAACGGAGTCATCGTCACCAATGAAGGTGTTTTGGTTATCGACACCCAGGGGACGGAGGCCATTGCCGGCAAGGTACGGGAAGCCATTTCCCGGGTGACCGCGCAACCAATCCGTTTTTTAATCTCCACCACCCCTCATACCCCGTTCACTGGGGGCAACGCCGTCTATGCGGATGCCTTCAAAATCGGGCATGAAAATTACCGGACCAGTCTCCTGAAGCTCCTGCAGAAGGAATCGGCTGAAGGAAAGAGGAAGAAACTTCCGGATCAAACCTTTAACGAGCGCCTGACGCTCTATCTGGGCGGCAAGGAAATACAGATTATCTATCTCGGTAAAGCACATTCGCAAGCCGATACGATGGTGTTCGTACCGGAAGACCGGATTGCCTACCTGGGTGAAACTTTCTATAATGACGAGTTCCCCTACATATCTGAAGGCTATAGTTACGATTGGCTGCGGGCAATTGAAGCCGCTGAGGCATTGAAGGCCGATATCTTTGTGCCCGGGCACGGTTTTCTTCCCAAGAATCTGAAAGATACGCGGGCCGGGCTGCGCGGACACTGGCAAATCCTGAAGGATGTCCGCGATGCCGTGCAGAAACAGGTAGCGCGAGGGGCCGCGGAAGACGAAGCCGTTAAGGCCGTTGAGCTCCCCCAGTATAAAAAATTCAAGGGCTACGAAAGGGCGCTGGAAATTGCCGTGCGGCGCATCCATCGTGAACTGACGGCGAAACAACCCTGACGATTTGCATTATTGCACCGGCCATTAAACCTGGCCATGCCGTAAAAGATTAACTCAATAACAAAATCTGAAGTCTAACCCCGATAAACGGGATAAGTAAGTTTACGAAATTATTTTTTTCCACTCTTTTCAGTACCCCCTTGAGGGGTAAAAAGCGCAGAAAATAATTTCTTACTTACTAAGAAATCTCCGGATCCGGCCGGAATTTATGCCCGTAGGTACGGGAACGACAAGTTGAGGTCATATGGCGATAGCTATTTTGGATCTTTACAAGGCCTTGCCCCGGACCAATTGCGGCGCCTGCGGGCAACCGACCTGCATGGCCTTCGCGGCCCGCGTAATTGCCGAAAGCGAAAATTTAGACAAGTGCCCGCAACTGCCCTTGGCGGCAAAGGAACTTGAGCCCCAAATTAAGGGCCAAAGACCGGAGACGGGCCGCCGGCCGGACACCCTGGCTGTGGCGCTAACCTTTATGCAGGAAAAGGTTGCCGCCTTGGACTTTGCTTCCCTGGCCGGCGGTCTGGGCGCTGATTATGGAGTGGAAACCGGCCGCCCCTATCTTAGTCTGTTATATTTTGGCCGGAAGGTACAAGTCTTTAAAGATGAGTTGGTTTTTTCGCCCGGAGCCGCTGAGAATCCCTGGGCGGCCATTGTCATCTATAACTACATTGCGTCTCAGGGAAACCAGACCGCGGCCGGCCAATGGATTACTTTGCATTCGCTCCCCAATTCCGTCTCCAAGGCCATAACCCTGGACAGCCTGGAAAAGAGACTGGCCGCCCATTTTTCCGGTCGGCCCGAATTATTACAGGCCGCTATCCTGAAGGCGACCGGAAAATTGATTGCTGCAGAAGGAAATGCCGATATTAAGGCCCTGTTTTGGCCTCTGCCCCGCGTTCCCATTCTGCTGTTATTTTGGGAGGCGCTGGAAGAAGAAAATTTCAGCGCCCAATGCCACTTCTTGTTTGATGCCCCAGTCATGGCTTACCTGGATCTGGAGTCTTTACTTTTTTTAGTTGAGCAATTGCTGGACCGCTTGATACCCTGAAAGCAGCTTAAATGGAATCCTGGAAGAGAACACTGTACGTGAGCTGGGGAGTTCTTTTTTTTCAATCGCTGGCCATGGGCATGCTCATGCCTTTCCTTCCTCTGTACATTAAGGACCTGGGCGTTACCGACCCACAGGCGCAAGCCACCTGGAGCGGCATAATTTACGGCGTTACTTACGTTATAACCGCCCTCCTGGGACCGTATTGGGGAACATTAAGCGATAAATACGGGAGAAAACCGCTTATTTTGAGGACGAGTTTCGGTGTCTCATTCATTGCCCTCCTGATGTTTTTTGCCACCAACGTTTATCAGCTTCTGGCACTGAGGACATTGCACGGCTTCTGCGGCGCCATGCTGCCTTCCTTCGTTGCCCTGGTTTCGCAGGAAATGCCCGCCAAAAAAACCGGGCAAGGTTTGGGCACCATGCTGTCGGCACAAATGGCGGGCAGCATATTGGGGCCCTTTGTCGGCGGCGTATCGTCCGACTGGATGGGTTACAGAAACGTTCTTTTGATAATTGCCGTCGAAACGTTAATTGCCAGTGTTTTGACCATGGTCTTCATTCATGAAGAAAAGCGTGATATGACTAAAACCCAGTCTACCACTTTAGAAAATATCAAACTCATTCTTCGCTCTGAGAATCTGAGGGTAGTGTCGTTAGTAATTTTCCTGATTCAATTCGCCATTTTCATCGTACAACCGCTCCTTCCCCTCTTCATAGTGTCACTTCATAGCGATAGTAATGCGTCGACGATGGTGGGGCTCATATTTTCCATTACGGCAGTTTCCACCATGCTGTTTTCCCCGTACTGGGGCAAAGAGGGTGATAGGAAGGGGCATAAAGCCGTTCTCTTTAAATGCCTGCTTTTTTCCGGCTTCGTCTATTTTTTCCAGGCACTGGTTACCTCGGCTTATCAGCTGATGCTGTTAAGGGCGCTGATCGGCTTCTTTGTTGCCGGGATCGTCCCCGCCACGCAGGCGCTGATCGTCATGGACACGAAGGATGCGCAAAGAGGGGGCATCCTGGGCACCATATATTCGGTGAGCTTCCTGGGACAAGCCTTAGGGCCTTTTCTCGGGGGGATCATGGGAGCTTTCTTCGGTTATAAAATCCCCTTCGTCATGACATCCGTGCTGTTGATCGGCATCTCCTACGTTTTTCGGAACTACTTCAGGAAAAGGATTGTTGAATGAGCGCATTTCGAGACATCATCACCGTGCAAAATCTTCGCGTCCTTGCCGGGATGATCGGGAAGGTTCAAGAACTAATGAACATACAGGGAAAGGCGAAAGAATTCGCCGCATACCTTGCCGATATCCGCCTGCGCCACAAGCCGAAGAGGAACCTGATGAAACTGCTGGAGAAGTATTGACCTGTTGAGAATATGTTCAGGCGACGTTCCGAGGATTGCTGCACCCTGTACCCGTTTTACTTGATTTCTATGCCAGCTTACTTACAATGAAAATCGCTTACTCTGAAGTAGGTGAAAGAAATGCTTAAACAATATGAAGCCATTTATAAAAACGGGAAATTGCAATGGGTTAATACTCCGCCCGAAGCGATAGAAAATCGGCGCGTCGTGGTATTGCTGGATGAAGAAGGAGAGATGCCAAAATTATTTTCCTCACTTGGAGATCAGCGGGTGGTGGGGTGTAGAATAGGGCTTGCTTTTCATCCATGATTATCATTAAATCAGATAATCATACTTTACAGGAGGAAGCGATGACCCAGACCATCACCGCCACCGATGCGGTCCGGAACTTCTCGGAACTGCTAAATAACATCCGTTATCGGGGAGAACAGTATACGATCCTGAAGGGGGGAAAGCCGGCGGCAACTATCGGGCCGGCGGCGGGTTCCGTGAAAGAACGGAAACTGTCCGACCTTAAAGGCATCATGCGCAATCTCCCCCGTCTCGAAGACGATGGAGAGGCCTTCGCGAGAGATGTTGCACAGGCCATCATGATGCAGCCGCCCGTCGGGGAGGGAAATCCATGGGCATAATCTTCGACACCTCAGCGATCATCGGCATCGAACGCGGCAACGAATCTCTCGACGCCCTTATCGCCGGGCGGGAAGAAGAGCCTTTCGGCATCAGCGTCATCACGGCGGCCGAACTTCTGCACGGCGTCGAGCGGGCTGATACGGAAGAGAGGAAGCTAAGGCGGCAGGCCTTTGTGGAGAATGTTATCGAAGCCTTTCCCATTTTCCCCTTCGATCTGATGATCAGCCGAATCTATGCCCGCATCTGGGCCACCGTCGCCCAAAAGGGGTGGACCGTGGGCGCCCATGACCTGATCATCGCCGCCACCGCCATCTCCCTGGATTACACCGTCGCCACGGCCAACGTCCGGGATTTCGAGAAGATTCCGGGGATAAAAATGGAAAAACTGCAATAATAAAGAAAATATCTGGGAAGTGCCCCTATATTTTACACACAAGAGAGTTGCAAAGAAAATCCGCTTAATCGGGCAGCCGGGGGCTCCCGCTGAAGCCGAGCGGTTAGGTCTAAGGAGGCATATGTCATCGGCAACGATCAAACTCTTCCTTCCACGCGGAGACGCAAAGAGCCTATGCACTGCCGAGATCTCCAACTGGACCGGTAAGGCTGTCGCCGCGCCCCGCACCGAACTGGACGAGCTTCTTGCTCGTGAGGAACTCGACAAGGCCGGAGTCTATATCCTCATTGGCAGCGACCCTCTTACAAACGCCCCGCGCGCCTACATCGGCGAGGCGGAGGTCATTCGCGATCGACTCAAGCAACACAAGACAAAGGAGTTCTGGGTTTCGGCCATCGTCTTCGTCAGCAAGGACGAGAATATGACCAAGGCCCATGTGAGGTATCTCGAAAGCCGTCTCCTCGCGGAAGCTGCTCAGATCAAGAGGTTTACGCTCGAACAGAATCAGGCCGGCGGCTCCAAACTTCCCGAATCAGACCGCGAGGACATGGAGGTGTTTCTGGCACGCATTCGGCAACTTCTCCCCGTTCTCGGCTCCGACATTCTCGCGCCGATCGCTCAACGCGCCGCGAAAGCTCAACCCGGTGGCGTACTCTTCTGCTGCATCAAAGGCGCCGAGGCGCGGGGCCAGCGTACGGCGAATGGCTTCGTCGTATTCCAGGGTTCCACCGCCGTATTGGAGGAACGCCCATCCGCCGAGATCTATCCCTACGCCGTAGCCCAGCGCAAACAACTCATCGCCGATGGCACGCTTATCGACAAGGACGATTTCTTGGTCTTCACCAAGGATGCGGAGTTTTCCAGCCCATCTGCGGCGGCGGCTGTCATACACGGCGGGAGCGCAAACGGACTTACCGCGTGGAAAACTGAGGGTGGCAAGTCGCTCAAGCAGCTCGACGCAGGCTTAACCGGCGGCTTTGCGGTCGGCTGACCGCCCTGCAGAGCTATAGCGTTTATACCCAAGGAGGTGCTGACGCATGACTGCTCCAAAACTCTTCATATCTTATAGCTGGTCAAACCCAGAGCACGAGCAATGGGTCGTTGATTTAGCCACAGAGCTGCGCGAGTCCGGCGTTGATGTGATCTTGGATAAGTGGGATCTCAAGGAAGGTAATGACGCTGTCGCTTTCATGGAGCAAATGGTTACGAATTCAGAGATAAAAAAGGTCGTGATTGTATCTGATGAAATATATGCATCTAAAGCAGACGGCCGGTCGGGTGGAGTAGGTACAGAGACTCAGATAATTTCTAAGGAGGTTTACGATAACCAAGCCCAAGACAAATTCGTGGCTGTCATTTCCGAAAAAGATGATGACGACAAACCATTTCTCCCAACCTTTTACAAATCTCGCATATACATCGATTTGAGCGAAGCTGACAAATATTCGGAGAATTTTGATCGGTTGTTGAGGTGGATATTTGATAAGCCCCTTTATGTCAAGCCAAGGCTCGGCAGTACCCCGTCGTTTCTATCTGAAGGCGAACACATTTCACTTGGCACGATGGCGACATTCAAAAGGTGTGTTGAGTCACTAAGAAACGGTAAATCATACTCCGCCGGTGCATTTGATGAGTACTGCAACGTCTTCGCCTCGAATTTCGAGCAGTTTAGGATAGTCAAGTACGAAGGAGAATTTGATGATGTCGTGGTGAAAAGTATTGAAGAGTTCCTGCCATTTCGGAACGAAGCAATCCAACTTTTCACGACGGTCGCTCAGTATTCGCCAACTCCAGAGATTATGCAAAGGGCTCACCGTTTTTTTGAGAGCCTAATACCATACATGCAAAGACCTGCACACGTTTCCCAGTGGGATGACTGGGATTTCGATAACTTTAAGTTTCTGATTCACGAACTTTTTCTCTATGTCGTCACAATTCTCATTAAACATGAGCGCTTCCAACAGGCAAATGAGCTACTATCGAAGCAATACTATTTGCCTGGGAATTCCGATTATGGCCGGGATGTAATGGCCAGCTTCATAGTTTTTTGCGAAAGCATGAGGTCCATGGATCATAGAAACCAGCGACTTAAACTAAACAGCCTGTCCGTGAGGGCTAATATCCTTGAGCAAAGATCAAAAGGATCGGGGGTTGAGTTTAGAGATTTGATGCAAACGGACTTTGTCTTGTTTATGAGGGCTGGGCAAGATAACAAAGATTCTTTTTCAGGCTGGTGGCCAGATACCCTGGTTTATATTGGCAGATTTCATAGTGCTTTTGAAATTTTTGCTCGGTCAGTATCGAGATCGTATTTCGATAAGATTAAGTGTTTGCTGGCAATAGATAAGGTAAGCGACCTCAGCGAGCAGCTTGAGGGCTATAAAGCCGATTCCAGAAGGCTCCCTAGATTGGGACTTCGCTCTTTTAGTCCATCTACCTTATTGGGGTTCGATCAACTGTGTAAAAAGGCATAACCAGGTCGTGCAGCGAACCGCCGATAAAGCCGGCTCTCGTTGACGCCCGATGTTGTGCATTCATTATCTTCATGACAAGGAATTAGAGGCAGATTGACCCCTGCTGCACTTAATGCAAATGAATAATAAATAGATCGTAAGAGACACTACAGGAGAATAACGGTTTGGGTACCCATTGATCAAGGCTCCCAAGTCTGATTCGGAAAGGGGGAAACCTAATGGGAAAAAAAGAGATAGATGCGGCCGCACCTAACGCCACTTTGGCTGCGGTGGACCAGCCAATGACAAGCGCTGCAACCTTAGCACCGAGCCCTCCATCGCCGACCGCCCTGGTGCATTGTCCGTATCGCCGAGCCACTGACCTCTTACAGTGCCTTGCCTCGAACAAGATGCGCGTCGGTTTCTTTATCGGCGCCGGCTGCTCATTGTCCGTTGAAGGTGCTGACGGAAAGCCGCTGATCCCAGAAATTGTGGGACTTACAAAGCTGGTCAAAACGCATCTAGACAGCGACGATAAATTAAAAGCAGTGACTCAGACCGCTTGGGACCGGGTGACCGCGCGTGACATCCCCACGCCGACAGTTGAGGACGTACTCGGTCATATTCGGTCCCTAAAATCCCTGTGCGGAAAAGGTAACATTGATGGCTTCTCATCTGATCTTCTCAGCAAGCTCGACTATGCTATCTGCGAGAAGGTGCGGGAGGTTGTCAGCAAGGATCTCCCCGCAAGTGATACTCCTTACCACGTACTCGCGAGTTGGATTCAAGCCGTTCATCGAGAAAAACCGGTCGAAATTTTCACCACAAACTACGATTTGTTGTTGGAACAAGCCCTGGAAGCGCAACGCGTACCGTACTTTGACGGTTTTGTTGGCTCCGATAGTGCATTCCTCGATCTTGAATCGATGGCGGAGGATGACCTACCCGCACGGTGGGCGCGGCTATGGAAGATACATGGGTCCATCAACTGGTGGATGAACGCCAAGATGAATATTCGGCGAAGCCGCGACAAAATCGAAGGTGAGCAACTTCTGATTTATCCTTCGCATCTGAAGTACGACGAAAGTCGGCAGATGCCGTATTACGCCATGCTTGATCGACTTCGGGTGTTTCTGCGGTCAGGGCAATGCGTGCTCCTCACATGTGGCTACTCCTTCGGCGACGATCACATCAACGCCTACATCGCGCAGGGACTATCTGGAAACCCCGACGCCACATGTCTCGGATTGATCTTCAATGATCGGATCAATGCGCCTAAGGCTGTAAAACTTGCTAAGCGGCATGCCAACTTGACACTTTTGGCTGCGGACGGTGGAGTTATCGGGACCCTTGATCGTAATTGGGACAAGGTCGTCAAAGACGCGAATCCTGCCTACCCAATTGCCGTCGGGACTAAATTACCAGATACGCGTACCAATGCACCAGCGGATCAATGCAAGTGGCTCCTCGGAGATTTTGAGGCGCTTGGGCGTTTCTTGGCTCAACAGCTTTCCAGTCGGGATATTGAGCAGGGGGTTGGCGATGCGCCGTGACCCGACTTTCATCGGAACAGTGCAGGATGTCGCGGGCACCTCAGTCAGCGTCTCGCTGGTGAGTGAGACCGCCACCGGACTGAGTTTTTATAAAGGCGAATCATACAGGATCGGTCAAGTCGGCAGCTTTGTGCGGATTCCACTGGGTTATACGTCGTTGTTTGGGATTGTCTCTCAGGCCGGCGCTGGCGCTGCACCGAAAACGGAAGGTGAAATTCACCCTTGGGGTAATCAATGGCTCAAGGTGCAATTGGTTGGCGAAAAAGGTCGCGAGGGAAAGTTTGAGCGAGGTGTCTCGCAGCATCCGACAATTAATGATTCAGTACACCTCGTCACCGAGGAGGATCTTCGCGAAATATACGGACCTGGAGATCCGGTTGATTTCGTGACAGTCGGTCATCTGGCTAGCGCAGAGTCGATTCCGGCGCTCGTCAATATCAACAAGCTTGTCACTCGTCACTCTGCGGTCGTGGGAACGACCGGCGCGGGCAAATCGACGACTGTTGCCGGCCTGCTGGCTTCACTTACGAATCCGATCCGATATCCATCCGCCCGCATTGTCGTCTTGGACATTCACGGCGAGTACGCAAAAGCGTTGACCGATCGCTCCGTGGTGTTCCGAGTAGCGCCTGATATCGAGAAGGGTGAAAAGCCACTGCACATACCGTTCTGGGCACTGAGCTTTGATGAATTCATCAATCTGTCCTTCGGAAAGCTAATTGAGCAGCCGTTGGCGGCTGTTGCTGATGCCATCGTAGCGCTAAAGCGCGAATCCATAGGCAATATGGCGCGCGAGGGGGTCACGGCAGAAAGGCTTACCGTGGACTCACCCGTGCCGTTTTGCATCCACAAGCTCTGGTTAGACTTCTATCAACGGGAGCACCGTACTGTTATCCCAAAGCCCGGCGCGGCGGCCGACGATGTAGAATCAGCATACGTGCTTGGGCCGGACGGAAATCCCGCCCAACTCGGCGACGCCATGTCAGTGACACCTCCTCAGTATCGCACGGTCAAGACGACAGGACCGGCGAACGAACGTGTACAATGGGGACCGGATCCACTCGGTATGCGACAACAACTGGCGGTCCTTGGTTCAAAGCTCCGCGATCCCCAACTCGCATTCCTTTTCAATCCCGGAGAATGGAGACCTGAACTCGGCGGCACCGTTGCAAAAGATCTCGACGCCTTGCTCGCTAACTGGGTAGGAAGCCCATCGCCAATCACCATTTTGGATTTGTCTGGCATCCCTTCCGCGGTACTGAATGATCTTATCGGAGCCCTACTCCGCATTCTCTACGATGCTCTCTTTTGGGCAAGAAATCTGCCCGAAGGAGGTCGTGAACGCCCATTGATGCTCGTGCTTGAAGAAGCTCATACCTATTTGGGCAAGGAACATAGCGGCGCGGCTGCCACCGCAGTCCGGCGTATTGCAAAAGAAGGACGCAAATATGGAGTGGGTGTCATGATCGTAAGTCAACGCCCATCTGAGATTGACCCCACAATCCTCTCGCAGTGCGGAACAATTTTTGCCATGCGGCTCGCCAATGATATCGATCGCGGACAAGTTGCGGGAGCGGCGTCAGACAACCTCAAGGGTCTGTTCGATATGCTTCCGATACTCCGCACCGGTGAGGCCATCATCGTAGGTGAGGCCGTAAGTCTACCGATCAGAACTCTCATTGACCCACCGGACAAAAACCGACGGCCGGATAGCGGCGACCCTCGCGTTGTCGTGCGTGGTGACCCTAACAAAGACGGTTATGAGGGCGAAGGCGGATGGGCCGTCCCCAGGCACACTGAAGACTATTCAATCGTCATGAGGCAATGGCGAAAGCAGAGCCCACACTATGAACACAAGAAGATCGACCCCAGCGACGGAGGATCAACACCCAAATCAGGAGCGACATCATGAACTGGATAGCCACACCCGAGTCATCCAACATTGCCGGATTTGAATACAACAAAACAACGCAGGTTCTAACCGTCGAGTTCAAGAACGGCGGACGCTACAATTATTATGATGTACCCGAGGTCGTATTCGATAGAATGAAGGCTGCGTCTTCAAAGGGTCAGTTTCTTGCCCAAAACATCAAGAACACTTATCGGTACGCTCGCGTATAGTGCCCCTTGGCCTGAACCGGGAAGAACACCGCGAAGGAGAGAATCTTTATGCCACGACTGACCGAACAGGAACAGCAGGAGATTATTCGCTTTATCGAGGCGGACAGGCCGTTGCCGGAGAAGTATCGGTTTCTGCTGTTTGAGGACAAGCGGGAGGTGGAGCTGGTCTGGAACGGGAAGACGAGCGAGGTTTGCAATATTGTCCTGCCTTTCCAGGTCATCGAGCAGGTGGACGAGCCGCGGGCCGAGAAGCCGGAAGATAGCGGCAGGCAAGGGGACCTTTTCGATTTTCGCGGCCGCCAGCTAAAGGGTTGGACGAACAAGTTGATCTGGGGGGACAACAAGCTCATCCTCGCATCGCTGAAGAACGGCCCGCTGCGCGAGGAGATCGAGAAGCAGGGCGGCCTGAAGCTGATCTACATTGATCCGCCCTTCGACGTGGGCGCGGATTTCTCGATGGACATCGAAATTGGGGATGACACCTTCACCAAGAAGCCAAACATCCTCGAAGAGATCGCCTACCGCGATACCTGGGGCAAGGGCGCGGATTCCTTCATCGCCATGATCTACGAACGGCTGATCCTGATGCGGGATTTGCTGGCTGAGGACGGGAGTATTTATGTGCATTGTGATTGGCGGGTGAATAGTTTCATTCGATTAGTGCTGGACGAGGTTTTTAGTGCTGATAATTTCGTAAATGAGGTTGTTTGGAAGCGACGTACCGGTATTCTAAACCAGTCTCGCAAACTTGGAGTCTCAACCGACTCGATTTACTTGTACTCAAGAAATGCAGAAAAGTATATCTTCAATCAGCAGTCCATCCCCTACTCAGATGATGACCCTTATGTCCAAACTAAATTCGTTTACAAGGATAAAAATGGCCGCCGTTACCGTCTTCATGCCATCACAAGCCCGTCCTATAGCCCAAGTTTGATTTATGAATATAAAGGATACAAGCCACCAACGAATGGATGGTCATTTTCAAGAGAAACAATGGAGGATTGGGATCGTAGAGGACTCTTACATTTTCCGGAGGACAAGAATCAACGTATACAGCGCAGGCAGTTCCTCGATGAAACGAACGGTAAGCCTGTGCAAAGCTTATGGGATGACATCCGACCTATCAATTCGCAGGCAATAGAAGACACAAAATATCCAACGCAGAAGCCAACCCAGTTGCTCGAACGCATAATTAAAGCTTCCTCCAACGAAGGTAATCTGATTGCCGACTTCTTCTGCGGGTCCGGCACCACGGTAGCCGTGGCGGAGAAGCTGGGGCGCAAGTGGATCGCCACCGACCTGGGCAAGTTCGCCATCCACACGACGCGCAAGCGGCTGATCGGCGTCCAGCGGCAGCTCAAGGCCGAAGGCAAGGACTACCGCGCCTTTGAAATCCTCAACCTGGGCAAGTACGAACGCCAGCACTACATCGGCGTCAACCCCAACCTGCGTGAGGCGGAGCAGCAAAAGCAACTGGAAGAAAAAGAGGCAGCGTTCCTCGACCTGATCCTGCGGGCCTATCGGGCGGAGAAGACGACGGGCTTCGCCGCATTCCACGGCAAGAAGGCGGGGAGGCTGGTGGCCGTGGGACCGGTCAACCTGCCGGTGACGCGGCTCTTCGTCGAGGAGATCATCCTCGAATGCCGCAAGAAGCACATCACCAAGGTGGATATCCTGGGCTTCGAGTTCGAGATGGGGCTGTTCCCGAACGTTCTGGACGAGGCGAGGGCCAAGGGGATCGATATTGCACCAAAGTATATCCCTGCGGAGGTCTTCGATAAGCGCGCCGTGGAGAAAAATCAGGTGGTCTTCCACGACGTGTCCTATATCGAGGTCAAGCCGCACGTCGTAAAGAACACCGTGGCGGTGGAACTGACTGACTTTTCGGTGTTCTATTCGCAGGACTCCATTGCCAACGCGGAGGCGGCGATCAAGAACAAGGGCAGCCGGATCGTGGTGGAGAAGGGTCAGATCGTGAAGGTGAGCAAGGACAAAGACGGCATCGTCACCCGGGAAGTGCTCACCAAGAGCTGGACCGATTGGATTGACTACTGGTCCGTGGACTTCGACTTTGAGAACAGGCGCGAAATCATCCGGGTGAAGAACGAAGAGAGCGGCGAATGGGAAGAACAGTGGACTGGGGATTACATCTTTGAGAACGAGTGGCAGAGCTTCCGCACCAAGAAAGACCGGTCGCTGGAACTGAAGAGCGTCTTTCACGAATGCACACCGGGGCGGCGGAAAATTGCCGTGAAGGTAGTGGATATCTTCGGCAATGACACGATGACGATCGTGGATGTGAGCGTGGGAGGGAAGAAATAATGGCCCTGCATAAAGACTTTCCGCAATCCCCACATGCGATTCTGGACCCGGGCATCCGCTGGTTTCCCGCCGATGAGGCACTGAGGGAAAGCAGCATGGAGAAGCTCATGCCGCCGCTCGTGGCGGAGCTGCGTCGTAAGGTGAAGGAGTTCCGGGACGGGAACTACGTGGGCGCGACGGAAACGAGCCGGAGCCTGCTCAATTGGTGGTTCAAGACGCCACATCTGCTGCCGAAATTCGACGGGACCATGGTGGAATTTGAATACTACTTCGCCCAGCGCGAGGCCCTGGAGACGATCGTCTACCTCTATGATGTAGTGGGGGTTAAGGACAAACACGATCTGATGCGCTTCGATGGCAGCGGTCTGGTATCCGGGGGCATGTTCGACGAAACCTGGCGGCGGTTCGTGGTGAAGATGGCGACGGGCAGCGGCAAGACAAAGGTCTTGAGCCTGGCCCTGGCCTGGAGTTTTTATCATAAGCTCTACGAGCCGGAATCGGAACTGGCGCGCAACTTCCTGGTCATCACGCCCAACATCATTGTCCTGGACCGAGTGTATCGGGATTTTCAGGGCCTCCGGATCTTCTTCGACGATCCGGTGCTGCCGGATAACGGGTTTGACGGGCGCAACTGGCGCGACGATTTTCAACTGACGCTCCATCGGCAAGACGAGGTGCGGATTACCCGGCCTACGGGTAATATCTTCCTGACCAACATCCACCGGGTCTATTCGGGCGAGGACATCCCGCCTTCGCCCGATGATGATGACCTGCGGGATTATTTCCTGGGCAAGCGGCCCACGGGCGCGACCACGGATTCTAAGGTGGACCTGGGCATGATCGTCCGGGATATTGACGAACTGATGGTGTTGAATGACGAGGCGCACCATATTCACGATCCGCGCATGGCCTGGTTCAAAGCTATCGAAGACATCCACAACCGCCTGAAGCAGAAGGGGGCGGCCCTTTCGATGCAGGTGGACACGACGGCCACGCCCAAGCACAACAACGGCGCGATTTTCGTACAGACCGTGGCCGATTACCCGCTCGTGGAGGCCATCAAGCAAAATGTGGTGAAGCATCCGGTTCTGCCCGACGCGCCGAGCCGTGCGAAATTGCAGGAGCGCCAGAGCGCGAAGTACACCGAGAAATACACCGATTATATCCATTTGGGCGTGATCGAATGGCGCAAGGCCTATGCCGAACACGAGAAGATGGGTAAGAAGGCGATCCTGTTCGTGATGACCGATGACACGCGCAACTGCGACGACGTTGACGAGTACCTGCAAGGGCATTACCCGGACCTGAAAGACGCCGTGCTGGTCATTCACACCAAGAACAACGGTGATATTTCCGAATCCGCCTCGGGCAAGGACAAAGAGGAGTTGGAGAGACTGCGTAAACAGGCCAATGAAATTGACGGGATGGACAGTCCGTACAAGGCCATCATCTCGGTAATGATGCTCAAAGAGGGATGGGACGTGAAGAATGTCACCACCATTGTCGGTCTGCGGGCCTATGCCGCCCAGAGCAACATTCTGCCCGAGCAAACACTGGGCCGGGGTTTGCGTAAGATGTATCCCGGCGATGTGGAAGAGTTTGTCAGTGTTATCGGTACCAATGCCTTTATGGAGTTCGTGGAATCAATTCAGGCCGAAGGCGTGGTGCTGGAGCGCAAGGCGATGGGAGAAGGGTCGGGGCCGAAGACGCCGCTGGTGGTCGAAGTTGACAAAGAGAACGAGAAAAAGGACCTCGCCACGCTGGATATGGAAATCCCGGTGCTGTCTCCTCGTATCTACCGGGAATATAAGAGCCTGGGTGATTTGAACATCGCCGCGATGGGCCATGAACAGATAGTTTACCGGCAGTTCAGCGAGGATGAACAACGGGAGATCGTCTTCAAGGACATCACCAACGGTGAGATTACGCATACCACGATTCTCGACACGGCCGGCGTAGCCGACTACCGCAGCGTAATCGGCTTCTTCGCGCAAATGATCATGAAAGAATTGCGCCTGGAATATAGTAAGGGATCTACTCCGCGCGGCTACGACGTGCTGTACGGCAAAGTCAAGGCGTTTGTGCAAGAGGGGTTGTTTGACCACCCGGTGGAACTGGAAAATCCCAACACCTTACGTAACCTGTCGGAACCGGCCGCCACCAAGACCCTGATTGAGACCTTCAAAAAGGCAATCAACGCGCTGACCGTCCGGGACAGAGGCGACGCCGAAATCCGGGACACGATCAAGTTGCGCCAGACTCGACCTTTTGTGGCCAAGGATCAAGGCTACCTTGTCCCGAAGAAAAGCATCTTCAACCGGATCATCGGCGACAGCCAACTGGAGCTGCGGTTTGCTTCATTCCTGGAGGATTGCAGCGATGTAGTCTCTTACGCGAAGAACTACCTGGCCGTCCATTTCAAGCTCGATTACGTGAACGCGGGCGGCGATATCTCGAACTACTACCCGGATTTTCTGGTCAAGTTGCCGGACAAACGAATTGTCATTGTCGAAACAAAAGGGCAGGAAGATTTGGACGTGCCGCTGAAGATGGCACGCCTCGCGCAATGGTGTGAAGACATCAACCGGGTGCAGACAGATGTGGAATACGACTTCGTTTACGTGGACGAAGAAAGCTTTGAAAAATACAAGCCAACTTCATTCCGGCAATTGCTGGAGGGCTTCAAGGAATACAAGGGAAGAATTGCCGTATCATTTCCGTGAAGGGATGTCCCTGCCCGGGATCACCTCCAGATGGGGGAACAAATCCTTCTTATGCGGTAAATACATGGCATCCATAAATTCCTGCTGAAAGTCCGGCTCGACGGTCAGTTCGATGTACTCCACCCGGCCGGCTATTTTTTCCGCTTCCCGCCGTCTGTCCCTGTTTAAGAGGGCGATCCGGGCGCCGTCACCGGCGGCGTTGCCCACGGCGGAAACCTTTTTCAGGTCGCAGCCCGGAAACATCCCCAGGATCAGCGCGGAGGCGGGATTGATGAAACTGCCGAAGGCCCCCGCCAGGACCACCTTGTCCACCTGCGCAATCCCCAGCCGGCGCATCATCAGTTTGGCCCCCGTGTAGAGGGCCGCCTTGGCCAGCTGGACATTCCTCACGTCGCCCTGGGTAATCGTGATGTCCTTTTCCAGCGCGGTCTCATGCTTCCAGGCGATGACAAATTCCGGGCTGCCCCCGTTTCTCCGGAAGCGGGGGGAGGGGAGTGTATTCACGAAACGGCCCGTTCTATCGATGGCGCCGGTGCGGAACAACTCGGCGACTCCGTCGATGATCCCGGAGCCACAGATGCCTTTGGCACCCGGGTTTATCGCGTCTTGGCTCCAGGTCTCCCGGCCGACGACCTTGAAATTGACTTCCCAGGTTTGAGGATCGATTTTGATGCCTTCGATGGCGTCCGGGGCGGCCCGCATGCCGAAGGTGATATGGGCGCCTTCGAGGGCGGGACCGGTGGCGCAGGAGGTAGCCAGGAGTTTTTCCCTGTTCCCCAGGACCAGTTCTCCGTTTGTTCCCACGTCGATGATAAGGACCATCTGCTGCTGACGGTGGGGCCGCTCGGCGACAAGCACCCCCACCGTATCGGCGCCCACAAAACCGGCTTCCAGGGGCAGACAGTAAACGTTGGCGGCTGGGTGGATCTGCAAACCCAGGTCCCGGGCTTTGATGTTCACGGCTTGCCGGATGGCGGGCGGAAAGGGGGATAATCCTAAATAATCCGGCCTGATCCCGAGGAAGAGATGATGCATCGCCGTATTGCCGACCATTGCTATTTCGAGAATATCTCCGGCAGAAATGCCGCACTGGGCCGTCATCGTCCCGATCAAACGGTTCAAGCCCTCGATGATGGAGCGGTGCAAAGTTTCCCGCCCCTCCCGGTGGGTCATGCCGTAACTGATCCGGGACATGACGTCCTCGCCATAAGCGACCTGGGGATTCATCATGGTTTCGGTAGCGATCAGCCTGCCGCTGGGAAGATGGCAGAGATAAGCGGCTACGGACGTCGTGCCGATATCCACTGCCAGGGCGTAGACGCCGGAGGCCGCTATGCCCGGTGCGACGTCGATAATCTCCTTTTCCATCCAGGTGGCAACGGTGACCTGCCACTTTCCCTCCCTCAAAGCTGCGGGCAGCCGCCGAAGGGCGTGATAGTCGATGGTAAGGGTTGCTGGCAAGTTATGGGTCTGCACGAGCACGCTCTTCAACCGCTCGAAATCCCCCCGGGGGTCCTGAAACGTTGGCGCCGGGAGGGCCACAAAGTGAAGAACCACGGCCGGTTTCAAGGCAAAAGATTTCTCTGCGGCGCCTTTCCGCACTATCTGTCGCCCGCCGCGGCTTTCCTCAGGGACAAAAATTGCCACATCACCCCGGATTTGCGCCGCGCAGGCGAGACGACAGCCGGCGGCCCGTTCTGCCGCATTGATGAATTTACCCTCCGCTTCCTGAAAGGAGGAAACCGGTTCCGACGGCGGCTCCGATCCCAAGGCCGGCCGGCTTCCTCTTGCTATGCTCACCCGGCATTTACCGCAACTTCTCCTTCCCCCGCAGCTGGATTCTATCTCTACGCCCAACTCCCGGGAGGCCTCAATTATCGTTTTACCGGCAGCGATTTCGCCCCGTATGCCCGCGGGCTGGAAGATGACGTGAAATTTTCTCATACCGGCGCCATTTCTTCGACCAGTTGATAAATCTTTTTCAAATTCGGCAGAAACTGTGGGCTGTAAAGTCCGCAACTCGATGCGAGGATCAAACCGCCGGCGGCCGCCAAGGCGCTTATTTCGCGGCGGCAGGCCGCCTGCATTTCCGGGTTGAATTCCCGGGCAGCAAGCCAATCCACCCGGATCCCGCCGACCAGGCTGACCCGGGAACCGTAAGTCTGCTTAAACCCAGGCAAATCCACACATTCCGGCTCCAGAAAAAAGAACCGGAAGCCACAAGCCACCAGATCCGGAAGCAGGGGCTCCACGTCGCCATCGGAATGCCATCCCAGGGCGATACCGCGGCCGGACAATTCCTGGACCAGGACCTCGTAAAGGGGCAAGAAACAGGTCCGGAAGACCGCGGGAGAAAAATAGAGACCGCCGGCGTAGCCGAGGTCGTCGCCAATCACGAGGAGTTCTATTTCTAATTCTCTTATAGAATCAACTACTTCTTTTATCGTTTCCATTTCCCGGTCCAGGAGGCTCCGGAAACCGGAAAGGTCCCTCCCCACCGCCTGAAGGATGTCCAGCAGATTCCTGCGGGCCGTCAGGCGCTGAAAGGGGCCGTCGATGGTCAGGGCCCAAGCCAAACCGGCTTCCCGGGCGATTGCTGCCAAATCCGTAACGTCGATGGCCGGCGCCGCTGCCGGCCAATGGAAAAAGCAGACGTCGGCCCCCAGCGCGGAGGCAAAGCCGGCGAGTCCTCTGGGCCCGGCTTCGAAGCCCGCTGCCGCAAGGACATCAGGACTGATCCAGACTTCTCCCTTAAGCAGGCCGGGGCGGCGCGGATCCGCAAGGAGGCGGCTTAATTTGCCTGATCTCATAAAACCGTTTTGCCCTCCGGGACGATGCCAGTCCAGCAAAGATCGCGACAGGATAGATAATGAACGGACGCTTTTTTAGGGTACGTGAATATAGGTGAAGGCCTTCCGGTAAGTCAAGGTAATTTGGTGCAAAGGCCTTACCCAAAGGGGATGGAGGCTATATTATTGGCTGACACATTTTCTATTGACATATGATATATTGATATTAATGCTCTTTTTAAGAGTCTGTGAACAGAACAAAAATGGGGGGGATATCAATGAAACTACCGGCAAGGAAGGAAAAGGAAATAAAAAATTTGACCCTGAAATTAACATTATTAATATTAACGATTTTCCTTATCGGCGCAACGTCCGGGCCCGCGGCGGCTCCGATGCGGGAGACCGGAGCCGCCTGGAAGGTGGAATGGGACAAAACGGTGGAGGCGGCTAAAAAAGAAGGGGCCGTCTCCGTCTATTCCATGTGGGCTCCCGAGACCAGAACAGCTTTGACCCAGGCGTTCAAACAAAAATATGGTATCAATGTCGAATTTACCCTCTTCGGTAGCGGTGCGGAGATAACGGCTAGGGCAGATAAAGAAAAAAAGGCCGGGTTAAACGCAGTGGACGTGTTCGGAGCCGGCGCCAGCACCTTGCTTACCACCATGAAGCCGGCTGGTTTGCTGAGTTCTCTGGAGCCGGCCCTGGTCCTTCCCGAGGTGACAGAGGTTAAATACTGGAGTGATAACAAATTGCCTTTGATGGATAAGGACAAGACAACCCTGGCTATGCTGTCTATCCCCTATGTGCACTTGGTGGTTAACAGTGATCTAGTCAAGAAAGGAACGGTAAAGTCCTATAAGGACCTGTTAAAGCCTGAGTATAAAGGGAAGATAACCTTGAACGATCCCGGCTTACCGGGCCCCGGCACCTCGCTCCTGGCATTACTGGGGGAAGTGTGGAATATCGAAGAAACTAAAGACTACCTTAAACAACTAATTAAGAAACAGGACGTGGCCATCCAGAGAGACGGGCGGATCCATATGGAATCCGTGGCCAGGGGAAAATATGCCATCGGCCTGTCTCCCTATGCGGACCTCCTGGTAGATATGACGAAAGCCGGAGCACCCATTGAAAGTATCTTCCCCCGGGAGGGGGTCTATTACGGGGCGGCTTCCGGGTGTATTGCCGTGCCCGCTAAAAATGTCCATCCCAATGCGGCTAAAGTCTTCATCAACTGGTTGCTTAGTAAAGAAGGACAGGCAATATTCATCCGTACCTATGGCTACCCCAGCAACAGAACCGACGTGCCCACGGACGGTATAGTTTTGCCGGCGCTGCTGCCTCCCCCCGGAATCCGCAAGGTTATGGATAGTGAAGAGATAACTGAGCTGGTGAGAAAGTGGAGGAACATGGCCAAAGAAATCATGGCCAGCCCAGGGGCAAATTAGAATATTTATTGCCCAATTATGGCGGTCCAGGGCTGTCAATTCGTGTGCAAATTCTGTTGACTTTTTTTGAGGCACAGGTATGCTGCGTCACAAAGGCCGGTATTATTCTCACCGATAGATGACCGGCGGGTCAAGAAGGCGGGGTCCCAATTCTCACAGCACATATTTAGGGGGGGCATAATGAGTCTAAAAACGCTTTTCTGGAGTATCCTTTTAGTCATGAGCTGCATTTGGGGAGCGGCGACGGAGGGCAGGGCGGCCCCCAAGCAACAACCCAAGGCAGGCGGAACGCTGATCTTCGGCCTCGGCAAAGGATTCGCCAATCCTCAGCCCTTTATCGGCACCATCTCCACTTTCCAGTTTGTCAAGGAAGCGATATATGAACCCCTGCTGGCCGAAGACCATCAGGGCCGGATTGTCCCGAACCTCGCGGAAAAATATGAAGTTTCCGCCGACGGAACAGCCTTTACGCTGCGCCTGCGCAAAGGCGTCAAGTTTCATAACGGCAAGGAAATGAAGGCCGATGATGTGGTGTGGTCGGCCAATCACGTCCGGGAACCGAAAAACGGGGCTTATGGCCACAGCATGATCAAGGACGTCAAATCCGTTGAGAAGCTTGACGATTATACTGTCAAGTTTACCCTGAACATCCCTTCCGTAGCGTTCCTGTCACTGCTATCCACGATTCAAATGCTGCCCGTTGTTCCGGCCAATTCACTGCAGCCGGGCCAGATTAAACTGGAACCCAACACCTTTATTCCCGGGACGGGTCCCTTTATCTTCGAGCAGTATCAACCGGGCTTTGACACGACCTTGAAGAAATTTCCTGATTACTGGGGCGGCCCCGCCTACGTGGACAAGATCGTCTTCCGGCTGATCACCGACACAGCCAACCGGTTTAACGCCTTACGGACCGGGGATGTTCAGATGGCGGACCGGATTTCCCCGCTGGACGTCGAGCGGGTCAAAAAAGGGCAGGTCAAGGGAATCAAGATCCTGGCGGACCCTCTCGGAGGATTCAAGCACATGATCTTTAATTATGAAAATCCCCTTTTCCAGAAAAAAGCCATGCGCCAGGCCATGTCGTATGCCATGGACAAGCAGCGGCTGATCGACGAGGTGTTTCACGGCGCGGCCTCGCCGGCGGAAATAATGATGGACCCGCAGGGGATCTGGGCCAGGGCCGCCAATCTGCCGCGGCAGAAACGCGACCTGACCAAAGCGAAAACCCTGTTGAAGGCCGCCGGTTATGAAGGCCAGGACCTGGTATTGATCGGGCACAGCAATGAAGCCTCATTACATGAAGCCCTGCAAAGGATGTTAGGTGAGGCGGGCATCAAGGTCAAAGTGGAAATCCTGGAAGCGGGAGTGATGAATGACCGGGTTATAGCGGGAAAGTATGACTTTTACATTGCCGGCGGCACCATCACATCCGATCCCAATCTGACCATGACGCCCGAATTTTACACCAATAAGACGCAGAAGGGCCGACACGGCAATCCCAAAGTCGATCAGCTTTTCGATAAATTGGGCGCCGAATTTGATCAAAAGAAGCGGTTGAAAATATTCAAGGATCTGGCCACGACGCTCCACGATGACGTGGCCGACGTCCCGCTTTTTTATGAAACCCGATGTCGCGCCATGCTGGAGAAGGTCAATGACTTCGGCCCGGCCAAGGGCTATCACGAGATCGGCAGCGGCAACTACTTCAAACGGGTCTGGTTGCGGCAATAGGGGTGAGGAAGCCGGGATTTCAGGAAAATAGGGGAGGTTTTGCGTCATGAGTAAAGATTTGGTTGCTGCATTGTCCGATCTGCAGGAAGAAGAGGCTCTAATTATAACCCGGGACCGGCTGGACGCGGGAGAAGCCCCGCTTGGCGTCCTCGCCGACGCCACCCGGGCGATGGAAATTGTCGGCCGGCGGTTTGCCGACCAGGAATATTTCCTGCCGGACCTGATGTATGCCGGCGACATTCTGCGGCAGGTAACGGAAATCATCACGCCCAGGCTCACCACCACCGTTGAGAGGAACTATCTCGGCACGGTGGTTCTGGGCACGGTGGCCGGGGATATCCATAACATCGGTAAGGACATCGTCGCCTTTATGCTCGATGTGAACGGCTTCAAAGTGTATGACCTGGGGGTAGACGTCCCGCCGGCCCGTTTTGTGGAGAAGATTCGGGAAGTAAAACCGGATATGGTAGGCTTGAGCGGTTTGCTCACGGTGGCTTTCCAGGCCATGAAGGAAACGGTGGATGCCATCAAGGCTGCCGACCTGCGAAGCCAGGTAAAGATTATGATCGGTGGTTCTCAGGTGGACGAACAGGTGATGAATTTTGCCGGGGCCGATGCCTTCTGCCTGGATGCCATGGCCGGGGTATCCTATGCTAAACAATGGGTGGGGGGCAAATGATGGAAATGGGCAAGACACCTGACGAACTGTACCGGGAAAGGCTGAAGCGGACGGAAGACGCCATCCGGCTCACCGTTCCGGACCGGGTTCCTTTCTTCCCGCGCCTGGGGTTTTTTGCCACCCGGTATGCCGGCCTGTCCCATGAAGAAGCCATGAACAGCAGCGACAAGTGGCTGGCCGCCAACAGGCGGGTGATCATGGATTTGGAACCGGATATCTACTCCATCTCGGAAAACCCGGGGAAATCCTGGGAAGCGGTGGACTTGAAGCAGATGCGCTGGCCCGGCCATGGTGGGCCGGCAAATTCGCCTTACCAGTTTGTCGATGGCGAACACCTGAAAGCGGATGAATACGATGCCTTCCTCGCCGATCCGACGGATTTCCTCATCCGGACCTATCTGCCCCGCATCTTCGGGACCCTGGAACCGCTCCAAAAACTTCCCTCGCTCCAGGCCCTCTTCATCGGCGGATACAAGGGCGCCACGAGCAGCTCGGTCTTTGTGGAACCCGCAATGCTCCAGGCCTTTGAATCACTCTATAAGGCCGGGGTTGAAGCCCGCAAGGCGCAGCAGCAGCTCGCGGCCACCCACGAAGAGCTGGAGAGCCAGGGATTCCCGCGGGCCTTCGCCGGCCCTAACATGTTTGCCCCTTTCGACATTGTGGCCGACATGTTCCGGGGAATACAGGGGGCGATGATGGATATGTACCGGCGGCCGGACAAGCTGCTCGCCATGATGGACGAGATCTTGCCGGTACAGCTGAAGGACGGCATCGCGAAAACAAAAAAAACTGACGGCATATCCGCAATTTATATACCGCTCCATTTCGGGGCGGACGGCTTCATGTCGGCAAAACAGTTTGAAACTTTCTACTGGCCCGGTTTGAAAGGCCTGATGCTGGGTTTGATCGAGGCGGGTCTGACCCCTTGCCCTTTCCTGGAAGGCGATTTTTCGTCCCGCCTGCCCTATTTTGCCGAACTGCCCAAAGGCAAGACCGTGCTTTACTTCGATTCCACCGACCTCTTCCGGGCCAAGAAGATTGTGGGCGATAGGGCCTGCATCGCCGGGAACATGCCCCTTTCCCTCCTGCAATCGGGCACGCCGGACCAGGTCCGGGAATACTCGAAAAAGCTCATCGATGTGGTGGGTAAAGATGGCGGGTTTATCATGACCTCCCGGGGCGGCATGGACGACGCCAATCCCGAACTGGTGAAGGTTTGGGCCGACTTCACCAAAGAATACGGCGTCTACCGGTAAAGGAGGTATGTCACATCGGATTCAGCATCTCCCCGATTGTCGAGCCCATGGCGGCGGGATTCCGCTCTACCCGGACACCGGCCCGCTCCAAAGCCCTAACCTTATCGGCGGCGGTCCCCTTCCCCCCGGTGACAATGGCGCCGGCGTGCCCCATCCGCCGCCCCGGGGGGGCGGTTTGGCCGGCAATGAAGGCCGCCACCGGCTTCTTTAGATTGCCCTGGAGATACTCCGCGGCCTCTTCCTCAGCGGTACCGCCGATCTCGCCGATCAAAACGATCGCCTCTGTTTGGGGATCACTATGGAAAAGGACCAGTAAGTCCAGGAAATTCAGGCCCACAATGGGATCGCCGCCGATGCCGATGGAGGTGGACTGGCCGATTCCCAGACTGGTTAACTGCCAGATGACCTCATAAGTCAAGGTGCCGCTCCGGGAGATGACCCCCACCGAGCCTTCCTGATGAATAAAATTGGGCATGAAGCCGATTTTCCCTCGGGCGGGGGTGGTTATACCCGGACAATTCGGTCCAATGAGGCAGGAACCGGATCCTTTCAGGGCATATTTCACCGTCAGCATGTCCAAAACCGGGATTCCCTCCGTCAGGCAAACGATCAAACTTACTCCGGCCTCGATCGCTTCCAGGATGGCATCCTTGGCCACGGCAGCGGGGACATAAATAGCTGTGGCGTTGGCCCCCTGCGCCTGCACGGCATCGATGACCCGGTTATAAACGGGAATCCCCTCGAAAGCGCTCCCGCCCTTCCCCGGCGTAACACCGGCCACCACCTTCGTCCCAAAACTGATTGCTTCGCGGGTATGAAAGCTCCCCTCCGAGCCCGTTATCCCCTGAACGAGCACCCGCGTATTTTCATCAAAGAGAATTGCCATGTAACGCGCCTCTTGATTAGTTTCTAACTTACCAACCTCACCGCCAATTCAGCCGCCTCGTAAAGCCCCTGCGCCACATGAAAAGTCAGACCGGATTCCTTAAGCATCCTGCTTCCCTCTTCCCGGTTGGTACCTTGCAGCCTCACGACCATGGGCAGGCTGAGGTTTGCCTTGCCGACGGCCTCGATGATTCCCGTCGCCACGCGATCGCAGCGGAGAATGCCGCCAAAGATATTGACCAGCACCACCTTGACCTTAGGATCTGCGGTAAGGATGCGGAAAGCCTTCTCTATCTTCTCAGCGGAGGCGCCGCCGCCGACATCGAGAAAATTGGCCGGTTCGCCGCCGGCCAGTTTGATCAGGTCCATGGTGGTCATGGCCAATCCGGCCCCGTTGACCATGCAACCCACATTCCCCTCGAGCTTGATATAACTTAAACCCGCCTTAAGAGCCTCCACCTCCAGGGGGTCCTCTTCGGCAAAATCCCGCCAACCGGTTAATTCAGGATGACGGTAGAGTCCGTCATCATCAAAAATGATCTTGGCGTCGAGGGCCAGGAGTTTATTATCCCTGGTAATCACCAGGGGGTTGATCTCCAGAAGCGAGACGTCCTTGGCGATGAAGAGCTGATACAGGCGTCCGAGAAGGTCGGAAAAAGCAGCACCCAGGCTGCGCTCCAACCCCAGACCATAGGCCAGCTTCCGCCCGTGGAAGGGAGAAAATCCCGTTCCCGGATTAATGGCCACCTGAACAATCCTTCCCGGGTCGGCGCCCGCGGCCTCTTCAATATCCATTCCCCCGGCCGCCGAGGCAAGGCCAACTATGCATTCCCTCTGCCGGGAACGGTCAACCAACAGGCTTAAATAGAGTTCCTTGACGATCTCCAGAACCTCTTCGACCAGGACCGCCCTCACCAGCTGGCCGGGGGCGCCCGTCTGAGCGGTAACCAGGCGCCGGCCGATCAGCCCTTGGGCCGCCTGAAAGGCCTCCTGGGGAGAGTCCGCAAGGCGGATACCGCCGCCCTTGCCCCGGCCGCCGGCATGAATCTGGGCCTTAATCGCCACCCGCGAACCTATATCCCGGGCCAGTTCCCTCGCCTGCTCCGGGGTTTCCGCCAGATACCCCCGCGGGACGGGAACATCGTATTCCCTTAATAACTGCTTGGCCTGGTACTCATGGATCTTCATGCTGGGCGCTTCCTATTGATACACGACGGCACATATATCAAACAGCTTGTCAGGCCGTTTAGGCCCTTTGGGTCGACTTGGAGACTGTGTCGTAATCATCACCTGTCATTGCGAGCGACCAAAGGGCGCGAAGCAATGCCGTTATTTTCACTATTTTATGAGATTGCTTCGTCGCGGAGCTCCTCGCAATGACAATTGCGACACAGTCTCTTGATCCGGCATCCAGTGTTTTCCTGGATTCCGGCTTCCGCCGGAATGACAGTATGCACAATAAATTTTGACGCTGTCTTTAGTAATTAACGTCGTTAACGCGCTTATCCCGCTCATCGAGACCCGGAGCCTTTCAGCCTCGCTCCACGATGAGGCAGATACCCTGACCACCGCCGCCGCAAATGGTTTCCAGGCCCCAGCGGGCCCCCCGGCGCTTCATTTCCTGCAGGAGCGTTACCAGGCGCATGGTCCCCGTGGCCCCGATCGGATGCCCGAGAGATATCCCGGAGCCGTTCACATTTACCTTGGCCTCCAGATCCTGCTCACTGATACCGGACAGGCGGGCATCGGCGAGGCATTGAACGGCAAAGGCTTCCTGGATTTCGATCAGGTCTACGTCACCGATAGTAATACCCGCTTTCTTCAAGGCCTTCGCCACAGAGGCCGGCACGGCCGGATAGGTGAGTGTCGGATCCGTTGCGGCAACGGCGCAGGAGCGGAAGTAACCCAGGGGTTCTACACCCAGCTCCTTCGCCTTCCTTTCCGTGGCCAATACCACCACAGCGGCGCCATCATTTTCCGATGCCGAGTTCCCTGCCGTACAAACGCCGCCGGGATACACGGGTTTGAGCTGCGCGAGCTTTTCCAGCGTGGTGTCGCGCCGGGGACCTTCGTCCACGGCAAAAGGAACCGCATCGCCTTTGGCGCCCGGCCGCGGCACCGGCACAACTTCCTCGGCGAACTTCCCCGCGTCCCAGGCGGCGATCGCCCGCTGGTGACTCCGGATGGACCAGCGGTCCGCCTCGGCGCGCGCAATGCCCTCGCGCCCGGCCGCTTCTTCCGCCCAGGTCATCATGGAGCTCAACTCGCCATAGCGGCTGATCGGCTGCGACATCACGCGGGCGCGCTGGATCCGATCGTACAAAGGAATCCCCCACATCGCCAGGGCGCCATGCCCTTTGGGCATGAATCCGTACTTTTCGTGCCCCTTGCCCCCGAGTCCCCATTTGATATCGCCGGGAATGTACAGTTCCACCTGGCTCATAGATTCCATCCCGCCGGCCAGGACGATCTCGGCATTGCCGGTCTGGATCTTCATCGCTCCGAAAAAGACGGCATCCACCCCCGAGCAGCAGCGCCGGTCCAGAACGACGCCCGGCACCGTGTCCGGCCAACCAGCCTCCAATAGCGCCATCCGCGCTCCGTTGGCACACTCGCCATTCTGGTAAGAAGTTCCCATGATCACGTCGTCGATCATCGGCGGTTCTACTTTCGCCCGTCGGGCCGCCTCGGCCAGGACGATTGCTCCCAGGCGCTGGACCGGGACGTCCTTCAGCGCCCCGCCATAGCCGCCGATGGCCGTTCGCACCCCGCTGAGGATGACTACTTTTTCCATGAAATCATTCTCCTTTATAATCCGGTTGCCTTTTTTCCAAGAACGCCCGCATCCCTTCCTTCTGGTCCCCGCTGGCAAAAGCCATGGAAAAGCAGGCATTTTCAATGGCCGTAGCCGTGTGCAGGTCGGCTTCCGCGGCATTCTGGAGGCTGTATTTCGCCAGCCCGAGGGCCACGGGACTGTGCCTCGTCATCAGCTTCGCCATATTCAGCGCCCCCTCCATCAACTTATCATCAGCCACAACCGCATTAACCAGGTTGATCGAGCAAGCTTCCTGAGCCGAAATGATCTTCCCTGTCATAACCAGTTCCTTCGCTTTGCCGATACCGACCAGCCGCGTTAAACGCACGGTCCCGCCGGCCCCCGGGATGATCCCGATATTGATTTCCGTCTGTCCCAATTTAGCGCTCTGGGCGGCGATCCGGACGTCGCAGGCCATGGCCAATTCACAGCCGCCGCCCAAGGCCAGACCGGCGATCGCGGCAATAATTGGTTTGGGAATCTTTTCCATCCGGAACGTGAGATCAAGGATCGAGGTCCGGTAGAACTGTTCGAAGACCGTTTTCGTCACCATGACGGCGATGTCCGCACCGGCGGCGAATACTTTCGGCCCTCCCGTAAGAATAATCGCCCGCACCTCCGGGTCCGCACCCAGCAAGGCAAAGGCGTCAGACAGTTCTTCCCGCATTGTCGGATTAATCGCGTTACGGACCTCCGGACGATTCATGGTAATAATGCCGACCTTATCCTGAGCCTGCTTTTCCACCAAAATGGTCTTGTAGGACATCGCTGCTTCCTCCAAAAGTTGATCAGCCTTCCTGATGACCCTCAGCCTGAAGTTTCCGGCGGATATCTTCGATCAATTGCGGTTTCATGACCTTTCCCAACTCACCGATGGGTAAACTTTCCCTGATCTCCATCCGCTCCGGTATCTTGAAAGAGGCAATGCGATGCTGCCGCAAAAAAGACGTCATCTCGTCAAACGTGAAGGTGTCTCCCGCTTTGGGAGCTATATAGGCGCAGGCCCGTTCGCCCATGACGGGGTCCGGCATACCGATGACCGCCACCTGTTTGACTTTCGGATGAGTGAGCAGCAGGTTTTCGATCTCCTGGGGATAGATATTCTGCCCACCTCTGAGCACCATGTCCTTCTTGCGTCCCACGATGGAAAGATTACCCTCTTCATCGAACCGGGCCAGATCGCCGGTCTTGAACCAGCCTTCCCGGCCCAGGCTGCCCCAGGCCTGAACAGTGGCGTCTACGTCCCCGAAGTGGCCCGAGGTGGTGAGGGCGCCGCGTCCAATAAGCTCCCCTATCTCCCCGGCAGGAACTTCCTTTCCGCCGTCGTCAACGATCCGGACTTCCGTCCCGGCGGGCGGGCAGCCGGAAGTTTTCCACCTTACTTCGTCCGGCTGGTCGATTGTGGAGAGGGAGAACAAGGCCCCGTCAAAACTTCCGTAGCTGGTGACAATCCTTACGCCCAATGACCGATCCGCTTCCCGCGCCATCTCCCAGGGCAAGGGCGCCGATCCGCACAAAACGGCGCGCAGGGAGAGTCTATATTTCTTAAGATCGGGATGGGTAAGGATCATGATCAATTGGGTCGGCACGATTCTGAGCACCGTGACCTGCTCCCTCTCCAGCAAGCGGAGGGCGTCCTCGACATTCCAGCGTTCCAGCAGGACCACACGCGCCCCCGCCAGCGCGGCGCCGCCACTGTATCCTACCGACGCCGCACCACCGAGAATGGAGTTGGTAACCAGGGCCAAAGTGTCGTCCCGGCCGAGCTGCACACTGTCGCCATAGGCCTTGCCCACGGCTATCCTGGCCAGAATGGGGTGCTCCACCAGCTTAGGCACCCCCGAAGTACCGCTGGTCAGACCAATTACCGCCACTTCATCCATGCCGAACCTGGTTTTTTCCAGGGCATCGGCAGGGAACTCCTTTTCGAGAGGTTCGTTCAGGATGGCCTCCAGGGAGTACTCGCCGGCCGGTACACGGTCCCCGAGGACCACGATTTTCCTGATCGTCGGCACCCGCTGCTGGATCTCTTTCATCATCTCATAGTAGTCGGTACCGCCGAAATTCCAAGGGATGATTACCGCTGCGGCCTCCAGTTTCTCGCAAGCGGCTTCCATCTCCTTATAGCGCAGATTCATCTGCGTCGTTGCACAGAGGATCCCGGCTTTTTCGCAGCCGAGACGCACGATAAAGGACTCCACGCAATTAGGCAGCTGCATTACCAAAACTTCGTCCTTCCGGAAGCCGGCCCGGAGCAGCCAGTAAGCGAACCGGTCCGAAAGCAGCTTGATCTGGGCATAGGTCAGCCTCTTTCTCGCATCGACCAGGGCTTCCTTATCCGGGTAGTAAAGTGCATTGTTGTCCCAGATCTCAGAAGTGCGCAACGTTCCCCAATACCCCCGGGCCCGGTAATCCTCAGCCATCTCCTGAGTAATCCGCGTCATTTTCGCCATAATATTCCTCTTATTCCTTGCTTACCCGGCAGGGGATGCCTTTCAGCTCCGGTGTGCCCACAGGCGGGGCGATCTGTTCATAACCGGTCAGGATGTTGAAATTCGATTTCTGCCAACCGTAACCCGTCTCCACCCCCATTTCGGGATACCACCACCCCCAGGCCGCATTTACTACTCGGGGGTCGGTATCAGGATCAATCATGAGCTTCTGCGTTATCCTCCCCTTCTTGGTCTCAATGACGATCCAGTCCCCCTCTTGCACACCCTGCTCTGCGGCTGTCTGCGGATTGAGCCTGACTACTGCCACGGGAGTCAAGCGGCGTAAACTGTCGATCATCTTGAAGCCGGTGAGCATGAAGGAATTCTCTTTGTAGCTGGTCAGGACCAGCGGGTATTCCTCCGACGTCTGCGGGAAACTCGTCAGCTCCTTCCAGGTGGGGATGGGATTAAGACCCTGTTTTTCCAGCCGTTCGGAATAGATTTCAATCTTATGCGAAGGCGTCTCGAGCGGTTCCACGTCGAAGGTTTTGTATTCTTTAAGCGGACGCATTTTTCTCTGCTCCAGGAACTCCTCAAACTTCATTCCCGAACCCTCTAAGAGCTCGTCCAGGGCTTCACTGGCGTCCTCGTAACAATAGGGCAGTCCCAGCTTTTTGGAGAGCTCATTGAAGATCTTATCGTCTGGCCAGGCCTCGCCCGGCGGGTCCACCACCTTCGGATAAGCCCGGTACTCCTCCTTGCGCCCGCCCCAGTAGCCGATGGTATCTGCCTCCCATGTCCAGGCGGCCGGCAGGACAATATCCGCGATTGCCGTGGTGGGAGTATGGAAAAGCTCCAGGACGACGTTCAGTTCCGTTCTCATCAAGGCTTCGTAGGTGGCCTGCGAATCGGGGTAACTGACCACAGGGTTCGTGAGGCAGCAGATCACTGCCTTCAGCGAATAGGGCTTTCCTTCCAGGTTTGCTTTGTGCAGGTACTGGTAGGGTGTGTAAGACCAGCGGCGCGCGGCCGATAGATCGGTGGCGAGCATTTTGCTTTTATCCCTGCCCACCTTGCCCAAAAGCATCAACGTACCCGGTCGGGCATGCTTGGCCCGGGTAACGAAAACATCGGAACCGGGCCGGTTGACGTTGCCCGTGACCGCCCGCAAGATGCTGGTCGTACGAAACGTCCCGAAGGTATTGGCAAAAAACTCCAGGGAATTTCCCTCCTGAATCGAGGCCGGCTTGGTCGTAGCGTACAATCTGGCCAGTTCCTGAATTTGTTCCCTGGCTACCCAAGTCACTTTCTCCACCTCCTCGAGTGTGAATTTCTTCACCTCGGCGCGGATAGCTTCGAAACCGATGGTCCAACGCTCGACAAAATCCTTATCGTAAAGGTCCTCCTCAATGATGACCTTCAGTACTCCCATAGCGAGCGCTCCGTCACTGCCCGGCCGGGGGCGGATCCAGATGTCGGCGTAATGCTTGACCACCCAGGATTTTACGGGATCGATGACCACTACCTTGGCCTTGCTTTCCCTGGCCATCTTCAGCATGTGCCGGCCGAGATAGCGGCGCAGGTCACCACCCCAGGCGATAAACAGGCGGGGCATGGGGTCGCCGGGCTTGGCCACGTCGATGGGCCAGTCCGCCAGCACGGATCTACCAAAAGTATAGTAAAAAGCCTCCTGACGCGGTACGCCGCAAAGGCCCCCCGGGGTGAACACATTGGGAGTGCCGAAGGCGGTAGCGAACTTGTGCGCGAAGATGGTCTCCATACTTTTGGGTTCGCCCATCAATACAGCAACTCTCTCCGGACCAAATTTCTCCTTGATGTCCTGAAACTTCTCCGCGATCAGCGTGAGGGCCTCGTCCCAGGAGATCTGTTCCCACTTGCCGCTCCCGCGCTCGCCCACCCTTTTTAAAGGGTACTTCAGCCGTTCCGGATGATTCTCCGTCCCGATCAGGGTCAGCGGCCCCTTTCCTCCGGGACAAATCTCGTGGCGAAACTCACTTTTCCGGTCCGGCTTTACCGAGACCAGTTTTCCGTCTTCCACTTCCGCAATTACGGCGCATGATATGGCGCAGACCCCGCAGAAGGTGCGAATTTGTTTACGTTCTCCCATTGCTGCTACTCCCTGATATAAAAACTATTTCGCTATTGATGATGCTCCTGGACCCCGGCGCCTGCCCTGAGCCCGGTCCTGAGCCTGTCGAAGGGCTGTCGAAGGGTTCGCCGGGGTGACAACTGCTTCATAAGTCGTCACTTCTTCAGGATCGTTACGGCCGTATGCCCCATAGCGCCGGTTACCTGGGCCAGCGCCGTCTTGGCACCCCTGATCTGCATGGCATCGAGCTGCTCCCGCAGCTGCCAGACCTGAAATACGAGCTGACCCAGATGCGAGGCGCCTATGGGCTCTCCCTTGCTGATCAGACCGCCGCTCAGGTTGACGGGTATCCTGCCTCCCAGCTCGGTTTCACCGGCGTCCAAAATTTTTCCTGCTTCCCCTTCCGCGCAAAACCCTAACTCCTCGTAGTGCGTCAGCTCCATGAAGGCATCGGTGTCCTGAACCTCGGCGCAGTCGATGTCTTCAGGACCGATACCGGCAATTTCATAAGCTTTGCGGCTGGCCACGGTGGTCGGATTGTCATTTTTCACCCGGGCGCTCATCTGGACCACAGGAGCCCGCAAGTCCGCGGAATACATCGCCAGTTTGTGCGCACTGGCGGCCACAAAGATCGGTTTGGTGGTGTACCGGGCCGCCCTTTCCGCGGAACACAATACCACGGCCGCCGCACCTTCATTGGGCGCACAGATCTCCAGCAGCCTCGTGGGCCAACAGACGAGGGGAGAGTTCAATATTTGCTCCATCGTGAATTTCTTCCGGTACATGGCGTAGGGATTGTGCACGCTATAGCCGTGATTTTTATATGCTATTTTGGCGAGATGCATTTCCGTAGTGCCATAATCATGCATATGCCGCACAGCGCTCATCGACCAGTAGGCCGGGTTGGTGCTCAAGCCCATTTCGATTTGCCACCGCTCATATCTCGGCCCGGGGTCCATCAGTCCACTCGGCACCTTCTCCACTCCGAAGACTACGCATATATCGGAACTTCCTGATTTTATGGCATTCACTCCATTGTTGAGGGCTACACCGCCGCTCGCGCAGGCCGAATCTACCCCGGAGATACCGATCCCCGTCCTGCCCAGCGACTGCAGCGCTTTCGGCCCCGCGTTCAGGGGCAGCTCGCGACTGGCAGTGGCCGCGTAGGCAACATCAACCTGCTTCCATTCGAGGCCGGCATCTTTCAGGGCCATTCTTACTGCCTCGGAAGCTATCTCCCCATAACTCTTATCAAAACGACCAAATTTGTGAATACCTACTCCGATGATAGCGACATCTCTCATAATAATTCCTTTCCGGACTTTCAAGTATACGGACGCCTAAATGGGACGATACTTGAAGGACAACACCTCATTTCCCTGGGAATCAGTGTACAGGGTATCGACGACCAGCCGCATGGGCATATCGATCTTTAGCAAAGCGGGGTCGTTGACCGTAAGGGGCGCCATAATGCGGCAGCCTTCGGGTAATTCGATCAGACCTATCCCCAGCGGCACAAAAGGGTCGCTCGGTCCCTTGTAATCACCGCGGAGTGGCGCATACAGCACTGTATAGGTATAGAGTTTCCCCTCATTACTAAGCCCGACGGGCTCCACGTTCTCACTGCCACAGTTCTCACAGCCCGATAACTTGCCCAGAAACACCTCGCTACAGTCCCGGCATTTACTGCCTGCCAGGCTGACCTTATCAACGGGTTCCAGGGGTCTGGTGAACAGATCATCTTTGATCGCTACCTTGGCCACAATACCTCCTTTCAAAAACGTACTAACCTTCGCCAATAGGCTTTCGTTTGACCGATATCCGGAATTCTGTCAAGAATTTTTCTCCGGAAAAGCCGCAAGCTGAAGCTGGAGCACCTCATTTCTTCCAGTATTTTATTGGCTTTGCTAAAATATCATTCTTGCTATAATATAGCTACAATATATATCGCCTTGACAAATAAGACCGCCTTTTGCTATCCAAACCACGGCGATTATTGAAAACATGGTTACTTTCAGTTGCAGTCGAACAAGACGAAAAAGGAGAGACCGATGAAAAGTAATAACAAGCAATTATACAGTGCCCTCGGAATGGCACTGGCATTGTCGATGCTGTTCGCCTTTGCTACCGCCGCCGCAGCGGCCGACGCTTACCCCAACAAGCCGATACGGCTTGTTGTACCTTACCCACCCGGCGGGACTACCGATGTGGTCGGCAGGCTGATGGCTGACGGATTGTCGGAACGACTCGGCCAAAAGGTATTTCTGGACAACAAGGGCGGGGGCGGCGGCGTGATCGGCACGGAAATCGTATCGAAAGCGGCGCCGGAAGGCTATACGCTTTTAGTCGGCAGCGGCGCCTTTGCTATCCATCCGGCCCTCCAGAAACTCCCCTATGACCCGATGAAGTCCTTCACCCCGGTCTCAAGGGCGGTAAGCGGACCGATCGCGCTCGTGGTCAATGAAAAAGTCCCGGCCAAATCGGTGAAAGAGCTCATCGCCCTGGCGAAGCAAAAGCCCGGTAAGCTGATTTTTGTAACTTCAGGTATCGGCGGCAACCCGCACATGGGGATCGAGCTGTTCAAGATGATGGCCGGTATTGATATCAAGATCGTGCATTTCAAGGGAGGCGGCCCCGCCATGGTAGACCTGCTCGGGGGCCATAGCGATGCCGCGATCAACTCGATCCCACAGGCGCTGCCTCACATCCAGTCCGGCAAGTTCAGGGTGCTGGGCACCTCCGGAGAGGAGCGGAGTGATTTCCTGCCCGATGTGCCGACTATCGCCGAGGCCGGCGTGCCCGGGTACGAAGTTGTGCAATGGTTTGGAATCATGGCGCCGGCCTCTACGCCGGCGCCGATCGTCGAGAGGCTGAACAAAGAACTGAAAGCATTTCTGGTTTTGCCTGAAGTTAAGAAGCGGTTCAAGGATGTGGGAGCGGAAGTGGGCCATCAGGGGCCAGCGGACTTCGGCCGCTTTATTGAGAAAGATATTACCCGTTGGAAACGCGTGGCCGAGAAGGCCAATATAAAGTTAGAGCAGTAGCGGCACTAGTTCCCGATGAAACAGGAGTTAAGCAAGAACAAGGATGTCTGGGCCGGCGTGATGTTTATCGCCATCGGCGCGGCAGCGATGTTTATTGCCCGCGATTACCGGTTTGGCAGCGCCCTGCAAATGGGGCCCGGCTACTTTCCGCGGATCCTGGGCGGGATACTCATCCTGTTTGGCGTCGCCATCACGGCCGTGGGGCTGAAGAACAGCGAGAAAATCGCGGGTCGCATATCGCTCCGGGCCGTGATCGTCCTGCCCTTATCCCTCATCCTTTTCGGCTACTTGATGAGTCATGTCAGTCTCTTGCCGGCCCTGGTAGCGGTGATCTGGGGGGCCGCCGCCGCCGGCCGGCAGTTCAAGTTGCTGGAGGTTTCCCTCCTTACCGTGCTCTTGATCACACTGGCGGTGGTGGTATTTGTCTGGGGACTCCGCCTCCCCTACCCGTTGATCAAGGGATTCTGATTTAGCAAGTTTGAGCTTATCCCGTTTATCGGGATTAGGAAGCCTTCATGGAACTTTTCCACAACCTGATTTTTGGGTTCAGCATTGCTTTCTCGCTGCAAAACCTGCTCTATTGCTTCATCGGCGTGCTGGTAGGCACCCTGATCGGCGTACTGCCGGGAATCGGGCCTTTGGCGACGATTGCCATGCTGCTGCCGGTCACCTACGGCATTCCGCCGGTGGCGGCGCTCATCATGGTGGCCGGCATTTACTACGGGGCCATGTACGGCGGTTCGACCACCTCAATCCTGGTCAACCTCCCGGGCGAGACGGCGTCGGTAATCACCTGTGTCGACGGCTATCAGATGGCGCGGCAAGGGCGCGCCGGAGCGGCGCTCGCTATCGCTGCCCTCGGCTCATTCTTCGCCGGCACTGTCTGTACACTGATTATCGCCATGTTCGGCCCGCCGCTGGCCAATATGGCCTTGAAGTTCAGTTCGGTGGAATACTTTTCCCTGATGCTCATGGGACTGGTCACCGCGGCGGTACTTGCCCAGGGCAGCATGCTGAAGTCGCTCGCCATGACGGTGCTGGGCCTCCTGCTCGGTATCGTGGGCACCGACGTAGCCATCGGCGTCAAACGCTTCACCTTCGGTTTCTCCGAGTTGGCCGATGGCATCAATTTCGTGACGATCGCCGTGGGGGTGTTTGCCCTGACCGAGATCATCTGCAACTTAGGCGATCCGGAGGAAACGGCGGTCTTCACCTCAGAAGTGGGCAGTCTCTACCCATCGCGGCAGGAATTGAAACAGTCCATTTTCCCGATCATCAGAGGAACGTCGCTCGGGGCATTTCTCGGTGTGCTGCCAGGCACCACGCCGGCGATTGCCGCCTTCAGCTCTTACATGCTGGAGAAGAAACTCGCCAAAGACCCGTCCCGTTTTGGTAACGGTGCGATCGAGGGGGTGGCGGGGCCGGAGGCGGCAAACAATGCGGATGCGCAGTGCAAATTTATCCCCATGCTGACACTGGGTATTCCCGCCAGCGGGGTGATGGCGCTGATGCTCGGCGCGCTCATGATGCAAGGCATCACGCCTGGCCCGACGATTATGACCCAAAAACCTGACCTTTTCTGGGGGTTGATCGCCAGTATGTGGATCGGCAACCTGATGCTCGTCGTCCTCAATCTCCCCCTGCTCGGCATCTGGGTGCGCCTGCTGAAAGTCCCCTACCGGATACTTTTCCCCGCCATCATGATGTTCGCCGCTATCGGCGTCTACAGCACGGACAATTCGGCCTTCGATGTCTACCTGGCGGCGCTCTTCGGCATCCTCGGCCTCGCCTGGCGGATGCTCGGGTGCAGTCCGATACCCATGATGCTCGGTTTTGTGCTGGGGCCAATGCTGGAGGAAAACCTGCGGCGGGCGCTGCAGGTCTCAGAAGGCGATCCCCTGGTTTTTCTTGCGCGGCCGATCAGTTGCGCCTTCATAATCGTTACGGTACTGGTCCTTATACTGATGATGCTGCCGGCCATCCGCAAGCGCCATGACGATATTGCCAACTGAGGCGTCGCGACTCAATAACCACGATAAGGTTCCGCATGAAATACGTTGCCAGGATTGCCAGGGTAGACCTTGACCGTGAGACGAGCGAAATCGTCGAGCTGGAAGACTCGCTGGCGAGAAAGTATATCGGCGGTGCCGGTTTGGGAGCGAAAATCACCTGGGATGAGACCTCGGCGGCTACACTGCCCTTTTCCCGGGAGAACCGGCTGCTGTTCATGATCGGCCCCGTCACCGGCAAAGTTCCCCAGAGCAGCCGGGCGGCGGTTTGCGGTTTGTCGCCCGCCAATGACGCCTGGGGTGAGGCCTTTATGGGCGGCTCCTGGGGCGCGGAACTGGCTGCCACCGGTCTTTCAGGAATCGTTATCTGCGGGAGGGCCAAAAAGCCGGTCTACCTCTATGTAAAAAACGATGAAATACTGATCGAAGACGCGGCACCAGTGTGGGGCAAAGACACCTTTGAAACTGATGACACCCTGCGCCGTATGACGGACGAGAAAGCGAGCGTGGCCGCCATTGGGCCGGCGGGGGAGAACCTGGTCCGATACGCGGCCGTCGTAGTGGACGGTCGGTGCGGCCGGGTGGCCGCACGGTGCGGCTTCGGCGCCGTCATGGGGTCTAAGAACCTGAAGGCAGTGGTGGTGCGGGGTACCGGCCGGATACCGGTCGCTCATGATAAGGAAGAATTGAAAGCCATCAACCGGGAGGTGACCTCCTTCCTGGCGCAGATCAAGTCAGGTAAACTAGGACACTTTCATCCCGAGACCCGGGAAGCCTACGCTGCCAAATACAAGCTGGGCGGCATGGGGGTCAAAAACAACTCCCGGGGTAGATGGGAGGCCTTTGCCACCAAGTTTGAAGAGACCTTCCCGCAGGGGAAACATTACTATTGCCGACTTTGCCCGATCAGTTGCCTGGAATCGCACATGCTGGAAACGGGCAGGCAGGCCGTTTTGCACATGATCAGTGCGGCCGGACCAAACTGCCTGATTGACGATCTGGAAGCGATCCAACGCGGGTATGAACTGTGCAATCGGTATGGGATGGATAACATCTCCTTTGGTGTCACCCTTTCCTTTGCCATGGAAGCCTTTGAAAAAGGTCTGATTAACGAAGAAGACACGGGGGGGCTCGACCTGACCTGGGGCAACGCCGCCGTCATGCTGGAAATGATCAGACAAATCGGCGAAGGGGAAGGATTCGGCAAAGTCCTGGGCCAGGGCGTCCGGCGTGCCGCGCAACAAATCGGTAAAGATTCGCTTCAATATGCTTTGCATGTGAAGGGTCTGGAAGTACCACCCAACTGGGAATCCAGGGTCTTCAACAGTCTGGCACTGGGATACGCCACCGGGAATAGAGGCGCCTCTCATTACGAATCACCGGGACATGCCGTCGAAAGAAGAAACCTGGCACTCGGCTACGGTATAGATGTGGCGGAACTGGGTTATCCCGCGGGCCTGAAACGCCTGGGCTATGAAAACAAGGCCGGATTAATCAAGCAGATCCAGGATGTCATCAGTCTCATTAATTCGCTGGTCATCTGCCAGTACTCTTACCAGGTTTACGGAGTATCCCTGGCCACCAACCTGCGCTGGCTGAATGCCGTCACCGGATGGGGCATGGAGATGGACGAATTCAGGCGGGCCGGGGAACGGATTTTTAACTTGAAGCGCCTGATCAACCAAAGGCAGGGAATTACGGGCCAGGACGATACCTTACCGGCTCGCCTCTTACAAAAATTACCGGACCTGAGCGATGAAGAACAGCGGGTCCCCGACTCACTGGCGGAACTGCTTCAGGAATATTACGCCTTGCGGGGCTGGAATGCGGAAGGTATACCAACGGGGCAGCGCTTGCAGGAGCTATCTTTGACGACTTCGTAAGAAGTTGTCACCCGGTGAACCCCGGACACCGATCCGGGTTCACCGGAATGACGTCCTGAGATGTTTTTGGACCTTTTTACGATTTAATCACCTTTTTTTAAGTGAGGTCAATGATGTCTTATACAACCATCCTTGTGGAGAAAAAAGAAAAGGCCATCACCGTTACTTTAAACCGCCCGGATAAAATGAACGCGTTTAATGACCGGATGACGGAAGAGCTATTGAATTGTTTCGAGGAAATTGACCGGGATAAGGAGGCGCAGACTGTAATCTTTACGGGAGCAGGAAAAGCTTTTTGTGCCGGCGCCGATTTACGCGAGCGGTTTTTACCGAATATTGAACAACGGAAACGGGGGTTGCTGAAAGAGGTCACGGAAGAATTTTCCGAAGTGGGAGCTTTAGCCCTCTCCCGCCTGCAAAAAGTTACGATTGCGGCTGTCAATGGTGTCGCCACCGGGGTTGGCTGTACCTTGGCCCTGGGTTGCGATATCCGCCTGGCCTCTTCCACGGCCCAATTTGGTTTTCCCTTTCTCCGGGTGGGGATTCTACCGGAATTCGGCAGCACCTATTATCTCCCTCGTCTGGTGGGAATGGGCAAGGCCTGTGAGCTGGTCTTCACCGGCCAGACGATCGACGCCGCGGAGGCTAAAGAGATTGGGCTCGTCAATAAAGTTGTTCCTCGGGAACAGCTGATGGAAGAAGCATCAAGCATGGCGCAAAAAATCGGCCGGATGCCGCCGCTCGCCCTGGCGATTTCCAAGCGCGCCCTTTACCAGGGCCTGCGGGCACCGGACTTGGCCAGCCAGTTGCAATACGAAAGTCTGGCCCTTGTTCATCTTTTCGGCACGAAAGACCACGAAGAGGCCGTCCGCTCCTTTCTAGAAAAAAGGGAGCCTACTTTCCAGGGGCAATGAAGAGTGTTGGCTGTAAACGCCCCACTATGATTCTTCCCCTTCGCGGGCAGCGGCGCCGAATTTCCCCAACCGCGTCTGCTGCCTCAGGAACTGCCGGATGTCGGTGTCGCTGCGCACCCGGGCCGGGTCATAGGTTTCCCGATGCACCATTTCTGCCAGGGCGCGGCGGGGCGGCGCCGGGGCTGCTTGACCGCATAGCCGATGGGCACCATGTCGTATATCTTCAGGTGCTGGGGGATTCCGAGCCAGGATTTCATGAGGGTGCCCATATCCTTTTCTCATTTCACAAATGATGACACTTCATAAGAATCCCGGGAAAGCCGGGACCCAGGGACATCACAAGTCAGCAAAAATACACGCTTCCGGCTTTCGCCGGCATGACATCACAGGGAAGGTGAATGAGAAATGGGTAAAACAGCTGATGATCTTTACCGGGAGCGACTGAAACGGGTGGAAGACGCGGTCCGGCTGGCCGTTCCGGACCGGGTCCCCTTTTTGCCGCGCCCGGGTTTCTTCGCCGCAAAATATGCGGGTTTGTCCCCGGAAGAAGCCTTTTACCGCAGCGACAAATGGCTGGCCGCCAACAAGAAGATGATCAGCGAGTTGGAACCCGACATGTACCGGGTCTCCGAATACTCCGGTCCGGCACTGGAAGCGGTGGATTGCCGGCAAATGAAATGGCCCGGCCATGGGGGACCGGCCAACTCGTCATACCAGTACGTAGAGAAGGAATACATGGCGGCGGAAGAATACGACGCCTTTCTCGACGACCCTTCCGATTTTCTCGTCCGGACCTACCTGCCCCGCATCTTCGGAACTCTGGAGCCGCTCCGGGAACTCCCGCCCCTGCCTGCCCTGTTCCTCCACGGGTATAAAGGCGCCACGTCCAGCGCCGTATTCGCCGACCCGGAGATGGCCCAGGCCCTGGCATCCCTCCATAAGGCCGGCGTCGAAGCCAGGAGGTACCGGACCGAGTCGGCCGCCCTGGACCGTGAGCTCAGGGATCTGGGTTTCCCCAAGAGCTCCGCCGGTCCGAACATGCATGCCCCCTTTGATACCGTTGCCGATATGCTGAGAGGAATACGCGGGACCATGATGGATATGTACCGGCAACCCGAGAAGCTGCTGGCGATGATGGAAAAAATATTGCGCCTGGAACTCCGGGGGGTCGCCAAAATCAAGAAGACCGGCGGCTTTGCGGCCGTCGAAATCACCCTCCACCTGGGGGCCGACGGCTTCATGTCGGCGAAGCAGTTCGAAACCTTTTACTGGCCCGGGTTAAAGAAACTGATCCTCGCGTTGATCGATGAGGGTATCACGCCCTGCCCTTTCCTGGAAGGAGACTGGACATCCCGGCTGCACTATTTTGCCGATCTGCCCCGGGGAAAGACCTTGCTTTATATGGGTTCAACCGATCTTGTCCAAGCCAAGAAAATTCTTGGCAACACAGCATGCCTTGCGGGCAACATGCCCCTTTCCCTTCTCCAGTCGGGAACACCCGAGCAGGTCAAAGAGTACAGCAAACGGCTCATCGACGAGGTGGGCGCCGGCGGCGGCTTCATCATGTCTTCCCGGGGGGCCATGGATGACGCCGATCCCGAACTCGTTAAGGTATGGGCCGAATTTACAAGAGAATACGGGGTCTATAAATAACGAGGGACCTCATTACGGAGGTCCCTCGCTTCTGCTTCAGGATCGACACTGCGGCCGCAATTCACGGTAGAGCGGCCCGTTTCACTTCTTGGGAAAGATGCGCCGGCAAACTTCCTGGGTTTTGGGGTCCTGCAAGACCTGCTCCTCATCGGATATGTACATCTTGATGCCGGGAAGCCCCAACCTCATGGGATCAAGCCCCACAGCCGGGACGTCGAGCCGGCTGGCGGGGGCGCCCCAGGCCTGGCTGAGAATGGCACCGGCCTCAGCCGTCATTAGCCAGTTAACCAACACCGTGGCCGCATTGGGATGGGGGGCCTTGGAAGCCAACGTGAAGTTACTGGACGACGGGTGCAGCAGGTAACCCTCTTTTTCCTTGGTGCCGGTGATTGGCGATCCCTGTTTCTTGAAGTCCACTGACGCCTGCATATTGGGGCCGATATGGAGGGGATATTTCCCCTTGGCCACCCACTCCACCGGCAACCGCTTGTCCCTGATAACAATCGGTTCCTGCTGGGCCAACTGCCTCAGATATCTCTCACCCTCCACCGGGCCGTATACCTTGGTTAGAATAAGGCTGAACCAGGCACTGGTAGAGCCGCCCACGGTAGGATCAAACATGGCGATCTGTCCCTTCCATTTCGGATTGAGAAAGTCCTGTAAAGACGCAATCTCGTCTTCTTTCACCATGTCCGTGTTCATTATCGCAAACATGTTACGCCCCAAGGTTGACGACACTATGAGCTGGTCCTTGTCCATGAAGGGGATCTTGCCGTCGGGCCATGCCTTAGGGTCTTTCACTTCCGGGAGGATCAGATTCGGGCTTACCGGCGCCAGGGTGACGCTGGACTTGAGGGTATTTAACAGGGTAGGACTGCCGCCAAAAATGACATCCGCCAGATAGACGCCGTTCCTGGTTTCCTGTATGTACTTGGTAACTACTTCCAGGTCGTTGCCGGTAACGGCTTCAAATTCTATCCCGTACCTGTTCTTGAAGGCCTTGGAAAGCCCGGTTCTCGCTGCCGGTCCCAGTTCCCCGTAAACGGTTACCTTTCCTTCTTTCTTGGCGGCGGCCACCGTCTCATTCCACTTCTGCTGCCACCCCGCCGCGGCACCGGCCGTCTTCGCAGGCCTTGCCGTCTCCGCACCGGCTAATGTGCCGACGGCGAGAAGAACGATCATGACAATCGTCATGCCTAATCTCGATAAACGGGATAAGTGCGTTAATGAAATCATTTTTTGCCAGGAAAACGCCAAATATAACTTCTTACTTACTAATGACAACACTCCCCTTTTCATAAGTCCCCCCTTTTTTCGATCGCCAGCGATCTTATTTCCTTAAATCGGAAAGCATCGACAAAAGCTTACGTGCGATTCTCCGATTGCTCCAATTGTTCGAACCGGGTCAGGGAATCCCTTCCGGTTCCAGTCAATCTCCTTCCCGGCCATTTCCCGGATAGACCTATTTAGCGCCACCCATCAGGAAACACTGTTCGGTACTGACTCATAAACGGGTGCGACCCTTATCTAATCCCCAGGAGTTCCCCCCACTTCTTAATCATCTGCTGCCTGTAATCTTCGCTAATACTGCTGGTCGGGGGAAATTGTTTTATCCAGCTGTAGGGCTTGCAAGCATCAATAACGATACATGAACTTACCATTTCGTCATTATCTTTCTGCTGAGGGGAAAGCCTGGGATTCAGACCGCTGGCCGGCACTGCTAAAATCTCGGAGGCGTTTCTGGGATCCCACCGGGAAGACACCGCCCATAATACTTCATTGATGTTAGTTATATCGATATCCTCATCAACTACTACTACCATTGTCACATCCCGGCCGCCGTCCCTGGTGGCCAGCACGGCATATCCAGCCTGTTTGGCATGCCCGGGATACCGCTGCCTGATGGATACTACAACCATAAATCGCCCCTGACGGGGAAACCATACCCCCTGGACATCCGGTATCCCGGACCTTTCCATGGCCGACCATATATTTGCCGCTCTAATCAAGAGATAAATATCATCGTTCAGATAGGTTTTTAAAGGAGGATCCCCGGTGATAATGGGATCGTTGCGATGATAAATTGTTTTTATGTTAACCACAAAGCTTTTACGGGGGCCGGAGGTGTAGTAACCCGGCCATTCTCCGAAGGGCCCCTCCAAGCGGGAGTCTTTCTCGGGAGAAGGTGCATAGCCTTCCAAAACCAGTTCGGAAAAAGCGGGCATGGGCAACCCTGTAACCTCACTTCTAATAACGGGTATCGGGACGCCCAGTATTCCTCCTAAAAAATCATATTCACTCATGGCCCAAGGTATGCCGACAGCGCTGGCGACGATAAAGGAGGGAGGAACACCGCAGGCAATAAGAAATGGACATTCTTCCCCCCTGTCCCAATACTTTTGCGCGATAAGATTACCATGCTTGCCCGTGATTATATAAAGACCGACTGTTTTATCGTCATGTACTTGAACCCGATATGTTCCTATATTTACGTAACCGGTGTCTGGGGCCCTCAGAATCACTGAATCAAAGGTCCCGATATATCTGCCCCCATCCCTTTCATGCCAGAGAGGTACGGGAAATTTAAAAAGATTTACCTCACTGCCGCTAATGACATTATCCAGGATGGGGCCCTCTTTTACCTCCTCCGGGGCAATCGGTTTAAAATCGCTAAGTTTATCTTTAACCGCCTTTACCAGTTGCGTCTTGCTGATTTCCAGGTCCATGCCCAAGGCCAGCGCCTTGCGCAGGGGAGAGGCAAGAATATTGGCCAGAACCCGATAGCCTTGCGGATAGCCCGCAATTTCATCGAATAGCAGGGCCGGCGAACGCTCCATACCCGCGGCAATCTCAACAATAGCTCCGATTTCCATGTTCCAATCGGCACCCTTGACAATTTGGAGCTCACCGGCATTCTTGAGGCGATCCAGAAAAACCCTCAAATCCAGTGCGGCTTCAACCTCACGACAACGCTGCTGCATATCTTTTGTCCTATCTCCTCACTTTGGCGACCAAGCGATAATCATCAGTGCAGCTGGCGTCAAAAACTCCCCGGGTTTTAAATGACCGCTGGCACGGTTAATAGGGAAGCAATTCTCGGGGAATATGGGTAACGAAAGAGACTTGGATTGCCTCCCGGGGGCAATCGTTGGCACAGAGCGAACAACTAAAGCAATCTTCAGGATAGGCGACATAAACCTTTCCGGTCTCGCTGTTCAGACGCAAAACATCGGCAGCGCAACTTTCAATGCATAAGGCACAGCCATCACACTTATGGAGATCGATCTTTTCAACGGGCAAAGCAATTCCCCTTTAGCAACTAACCTTCTAAGTCTCCCAAGTTTATCTGTATCGGATGGGGGATCTTCTTTCTTACGGCTGGTTGCAGGGGATACTCGTCAAAGGGAACCGGCACCGCTTCCAGCACCGGTTTTCCAGAAACGTTCCTGACAACTACCCATTTCAACCAGTTAACGTCATCACGATAAGGATAATCTTCGCGGTAATGGGGCCCCCGGCTTTCCGTCCGTTCCAGGGCAGACAAGAGAAGCAATTCTATTGTTTTAGTTACGCTGCCGGCGCCAATGGCCTTGACCAGTCCATGCACATCGGAGGCCGAAACCTGCGGGAGCAGATCATTACGCACGTCTCTCACCCTCGCGATACTTTCTTTGATCCGGTCTGCTCTCCGAAACATACCATAACGGGCGGGAGCAATGATTTTAAATGCCTCGTACATGACGCGACCGCCATCAACGGCCGTCTTCCGCGATAGCGAAGCCATGTCTTCAGCCTCCAGATCCTTGAGCTGTTTTTGGGATGGCGTCACCGCCGTGAGCTTTCTAGCCTCCAGAGCGGCATTTTCACCCGCGCGATAACCGGAAAGTGAGGCATAGGCCTGCGGTATCGCAGCTATGTTGCTGCAACCATGGGGCAGTTTAGTAGCGTTTCCGCAGGCGTAAAGACCCGGGATACTGCTCTGAGAGTTTATATCAACCCGGATTCCTGCCCCCGAACCGCTGGCCATAACGCCGCAAAGGGGTGCACATTCCACTGGTTCTGTCCTGATATCTATGCCCACATTATCGAAACCCCTCATTAATACCGGCAGAACGCGGCGCATGTGTTCAATGCTCTCCTCCGTAAGATGCCTCATGTCGAAGTAGCAGGGACCCCGCCCCTCCAACACTTCCTTGGTTACTGCCTGAGTGATAATGGCCAGCGTGGCCAACTCCTTCAGCTTGGGATCATATCTTTCCAGGAAGCGCTCGCCCAGTCGGTTCACAATTTTGGTTCCCTGACCCTGCAATTTGCTTTGGCCAATGACCTTCAGTTTGCCCGCAAAATAATTGATTGTACCGTGCTGGCCAAACTCCATCTCCATCAGTTCGGCTCCCGCATCATAGGCGGCCACTGTTCCTTCACCGGTGCAGCTGTCGATATAGTTAAAATTGAGGGCCGAGGTAAAGGGACCCGTTCCCAGGACGGTCACTTTCGCGGGGAAGACCAGCAACTGCCCGCTTCGCGTATGGAGTCCTGCTGCCCCGATAACCCGGCCGGCTGTAGGGTAGGCGCCGTCGGAAGTCAACAGGTGGGTCAGCATGACCCGGTCCAGCACCCTGACCCCTTTTTGCACCAGGGCCGAACGGAGCTTTTCCAACATCTTTGCACCGTCGAAATGGATGGAGCGGCCCACCTGCTGCCCCCGGGCAATGGTTAGGTTAAAATCTCCCGCCGCGGACTTCTCGAAGGCAACTCCCATGTCCTCCAGTTCCTGAATCCGCTGTGCATGCTCCTCCAGGAGTGCTTCAATCCACGGCTGATCGGCAAGATATTGACTGTCTTCGATAATTTCCCTGAACCAGGCGTCACGGGCGCTATCCTCCTTTGGCGGCGGCGCCATCATGACGTGGGTGAAAGCCGTGGCGCCGCTGCGGCTGACGTAGGCCTTGTCGATCAGCGTTACCTCGGCGCCCATTTCTTTCGCCCTGATCGCGGCCCGACAGGCAGCCATACCGCCGCCGACTACCAAAACATCAGCTGATATTGTTTCCCAATCTCTGGACATCCGGTCTTCCCTGATTATCGCCTCTATTTCACCATGGAGCTGAAGATTTCCTTGCCCACCACCAGCATATTGGATTTGGCCAGGATATTCTCTTCATCGTCCAGATAGAACTTCTCGCCGGGCGTTGGCAGGCCGCTCGTGTCAATCCCTTCGGTGGAAACGTCGCTACGGCCGCTCGGATAACCATACGCCTTGGCCAAAACCGTTTGCCCTTCCCGGGTGAGGAGCCAGTTCAAAAACACCTTGACGGCGTTCGGATGAGCCGGGCGGTTAATAATGCCCAAGCTGCTGGAACCTGCTGAAATCAGGCCTCCTTCTGCCACTCTCACCCAGGCGATGGGTGCACCCTTGCGAACAAACTCATCCGTATTCTCCATACGCGTAGCGATTCCCAGAGGATATTTCCCCCGCGCTACCCACTCCACCTGGAGGCGGGTATCCCGCAAAATAGCCGGGTCAGTTTGGGCAAATTGCCGGAGAAATTCTTTCGTCGGTTCCAGTCCCCAGACTTTCAAGGCCAGAAAAGTTATCCAGGTATTGGCATTACCGGTGGTTGTGGGGTCCCGGAGAACCGCCTTGCCTTTCCATTGCGGCTTCAGGAGGTCTTTATAGGATGTTATCTCGCCCTCCTTCACCAGGTCGGTGTTGCGAATTAAATGACGAAGATACTGCACCAGCATGCCCACGGCGGTGTGCTGTTTATCCAGAAAGGGCAGCTGGCCGCCCCTCCAGGCCTTAGCATCCATAGCTTCGGGCAAAATCAGAAAAGAATCCAGGGGCTGCAATAATCCTTTCGGCTTCAGGTCCGGTATCAAATCAGTCGTCCCGGCAATAACGGCATCGGCCAGATAAAGCCCGGCCTGACGTTCCGTAAGAAGTCTTTGCGTTATCTCGGCACCCCTGGCTCCTGACCAGAATTCCAGCTGGATACCGTATCTCTTTTCAAATGCCGCGGATAGGGCTTGTCGCGAAGCGGAGCCGATGATGGTATATACCATAACCTTCCCCTCTTTTTTCCCTTCCGCAACCGTCTTTTCCCATTGGTTTTCCGGCTGGTTTTGTAAGGAAGCGACAGAAGCTCCCCGAACCGGCGATTGTTGCTGAGTCGCCACCGCCTCGCCATAGCCGCTTAGACTAATCGTGAACAACAAAAGAAAGCAGCCAAATGAAATAATGTTAATCCTTTTCATGACATCCCCCCTTTGCTTCATTGTTCTAGAAGAGCTTATTTCCGCAAATCCGAGAGCATCTCGATAAAAGCTTCCGTACGATTCTCCGATTGCTCCAATTGTTCGAACTGGGTCAGGGAATCCACTTCCAGCTCCAGGTAGGGAATATGGGCTTCCTTCTTAACGATCTCACCTACCATCCTGGATACCGCTGACTGGTACTGACAGCCCCAGTTCGAGGCAAATATTACCCCGTCGCATCTGGCTTTGCGCGCCGAGCCGGCTATCCAGCGAGCCCGTTCCTCCGTCGGCAGCTCATAGGGATAGGAGAGCATGGCCTTCGCCAGGCTAAGGTAAGGATCGCCCGTTTCCTCCGCCTGGATCGTCAGCCTGTTATATTGGTCGTCATAGGCAACTACCGCCCCACCGCTCGCCTCGATACGGTAAGTATTGGGAGTATAACAGGAACCGCTGACGAATAATCGTACCGGGTCCTCAGCAACCTCAATGCCCTTGATTCCCTTTTCCGCCCTTTCTTCAATTTCTTGCTTGGCCTGTTCCAATATTTGGATGGCGGACACGGGATCGCCCAGCAAATCGTTGCCTAAAGCGACGAGAAAGCGGTAATCAAAACCATAGGAAGGGACATACCTGGCCGTCATCCACGTCTCGGCGCAGGACCGGCCCAGCCGCCGCGCATAGTTGAGCTGCTTTATCTGTTGCCTCATGTCCTCGTCGGAAGGATCTTTGCCGCCTACGGCAACGATCGACTTCACCAGGCGGCGTAAATCTTCGGCCACATATTCGACTTTCCAGTCCTGGCCGGGCCTGTAGTCCACGGGAAAGTCAACCAAATAAGTCGGTGTATTCCTCTCCGTAGAGCGGTGGCTCTCGGTGGTGTAGGCGATGTCGGAGCAGCGGAGGCAGAGATAGGGCGCGACCAGGTCTGTCGGACTGATGCCGCTCATGATCTGGTAAAACGCCACGATCATGCCGTTACAGGCCTCCGGGGATACCAGTTTCCGCCCTTCTTCCATCAGCTTTTTATCTTGGATTGTCCTCTGTTTGTAGCTTAATCCGTCGGTCATGCCGCCACGCAGGATGATATTCACATAGGGCCGGGTGGCAATGGCGTTAGCCGCATAGTAAGGTTCCTGGGTCTGTCCGCCCTGAACGAAGACCACCGGCACGCCATTTTTCCGGGCTTTTTCCGTCCTGTCTTTGGCGGTCAGCATGCAATACCGATACTTCAGCGTCCAGAGAAATTCCACATAAGGGCTGGGGCGGATGATGAAAACGTTGGGATCGTCAATAAAGGCCTGAGGAAACCTCCGGGGTGCTTCAACCGTCAGGAATTCCCAGATTTCCTCAGCCGAAACAGAGGGACTATATTTAAAGTCCAGCCCTCCAGTGGCCAAAAAATCTTCTTTTATTTCCGGTGGAAAGCCAATCAGACCATCCTTAGAAACCATCTTTACACTTTTGAGCATCGTAATCTACCTCTCTAACTTGTTAAGCAGTGGCTGCCTTGGAGATCTTGGCGCGTCTCCTGCCCTCCAGCACCTCGATAAAGGCATCAATACGGGTCCTGATGGCTTCAATATCGGAATCGGCATACTCCGTATGTATTTCCATAAAAGATATTTTATCATTGATGAATCTCTTTGTTTCCGCAGCCTTGAAGGTAAAGGCGTCACAAAATCTCAGGGTATGGTAAATCATGCCATCAGGCCGGTAATGATCGATGAGCCGGGAAAGATTCTCCAGGCGGCGGTCCGTTTCCAGTGACGGGAGATAGGGCAGTGTGGCGCAGGGGATCTTATCGAGATAGGCATCCGCCACCCCCGCCAGAGAACAATCCTGTACCGTAAGGCCGCTGATAAATCGCAGGCCGCTGCAAAGGTCATCCCCTACTATCCTGCCTCCCGCCTCTTCAATGAGGTTGATCAGTTTGGTGTCTCCCGGCGGGATATTGGTGCCCGAAAGCAAAATGCGCGGTCTTTCGTCTCCGGCAGCATGCTGCAAGGCTGCACTCATGACGGTCAGCTCCGATAACAGTTCTTGCAAGAGACGATAGTAATCGGCCCGATCAAGGTAGAAGCCGGCGTGGACAACATCGAATACTTCCCTCCAGCTTATGGGGGCCGAGTCGGCAGCCTGAAAGTCGTATATCTTAAGTAATATCTGCCTGATGCTCCGATAAAGCGCGACGGATTCCTTCAGGGCAGCGGCATCGAGCTTGGTCCCGGCAAATTCCTCCAGCTGCCGGGTAAGGTTTTCCACTTCCTTCTGGAAATACACCCGGCCCTGGGGCAGGTAAAAATTGCGCGGGACCCCCAGCACCAGAGTGGGAACTTTAAAGAAATGATTAATGACCTCGGCCAGCCTGAACATCTGCACGCAACTGGTGGCCACAGCCACGAGGTCGCAGGTTTGGGAAAAGGGCTCCTTGCCTTCGGCAAAAAGACCGACTGATTCCCGCAGGAAGACACAGGTTCCCTTGCCGATATATCTTCCCCCCAATTCCACCAGGTCGTCGCTGCCTCCCCGGCCCAACCGGACAGGGATAAGCCCCAGGGCATAAATTATCTCCTCGGGCATGTAGGAACAAAAATAGCCGACGACCTTGCCGCCCTTTTCCCTGGCCTTCAGCAGCTGCTCCGGCCTCTCCTGAACCGCCCGGGCAATCTTGTCAAGTGTCGTTGCTTTCATTGGGCTATCCTTCCTGCAGCATAAAGAGCGGCGCCTAAAGCGCCCATTAATTGCGGGTTCTCACTTGAGGTTACCACCTTTTTTTCAATAATTTCTTCGAGGGCCTTGATCATTCCCACATTCTTGGCAACACCACCGGAAAAGAAGACATCATCTTCCAGTCCCACCCTCGTTAACAGCCCCGCTACCCGCTGGGCAATGGCGTGGTGAACCCCGTTGATAATATCTTCGGGCTTTTCGCCCCTGGCCATGAGGGATATAACCTCCGATTCCGCGAAGACGGTACAGGTGCTGCTCATGGGGACCATCCTCTCGGATTGCAAGGCCAGCGGTCCCATTTCACTGACCGGGATCTCGAATACGCGGCTCATGACCTCAAGGAATCTTCCCGTGCCCGAAGCGCACTTGTCGTTCATGATGAATTCCGTAACCCTGCCCTCTTCATCTATCCGGATGGCCTTGCAATCCTGTCCGCCCATGTCGATTATGGTTCGTACCTTGGGATTGAGTGAATAGGCACCCCTGGCATGACATCCTATCTCGGTTATCGTCTTGTCGGCAAAGGCGATAGTCCGTCTGCCGTACCCTGTGGCAACCACCTGTTTCAAGTCGCTGCGCATGATACCGGCCATTTTGAGCGCTACCTCGAGAGCTGATAGCCCGCTCTTCTCGGCGTTCACGGCGGTGGGGACCACGGCAGAGCCCACAATCTTGCCGCCCGCTAAGATCACTGCCTTAGCCCCCACGGCGCCAATATCGACACCGGCACAAAAGGCCCCATTTGACGGTTCCATAATAATAACCTCCTGCATTAAGAGTTAGATAACATTGTCAACAAATGTTTACATAAGCAAAGCATAAAGACCGACAGTGTGTCAAGGATTTTTTTTGGGGGGTTTATACTGCCGCTGGGGAATGATTTTTATCGCTGATAATAACCTTAAGTAATTTATGAAGTTAACTGGCTCCGCCGCCAGACTGCTGGTTCCCCAATCGGACCTCCAGCCCTTTCATATCTGTTTCAAAATCGTCGACGTCGTACTGAATGGCGATTTTCCCCTGCCGCAAATAGACCATCATTTCCCGGACCGACAGGCCCGCCTCTTCCGCCGCCCGGGCCAGGGTAATCTTGTTCTTCCGATAAAGGCTGACGGCGTTTTGTTTCTTCCACTCATCGAGTCCCATCTGCAACAACTTCCGGATGGCCGTCGAACGGTCCACATTTTCCGCCTGTTCGTATTTCTTCAGGTACTCCACCAGACCGGGCGGCACCCGGGAAGCGATAACTTCCTCTTTTTTCACGATTTCCTTCTTCACGACCTCTCCACCTTTCTCGCTCGTTTCATGATGCCGGCCATTAAATCCGGCGAGATCCATGATACTTGTCCTAATGTTTCCAGGGGGTCAAGCAGCTGATCATAATCGATCAGCTTACGCAGGAATCCTTCATAGAGGACGCCTGCCACCCCGACATGGGCGACGCCCAGGCGGGCAGCCGTGACCCTGATTTCCCGGTCATCAAGGATAGCCAGGGAGTTTCTTTCTTTGGCGGCCGCCAGTACCTCCGCTTGCCCCCAGGAGAGGCTGCTTTCGCTCTGGATCTGGACTGCCAGCTGTTTTTCCTGAGCCGTGAGACTGATCTTATTAAAGTTGGCTTTTTCCGCCATTTTTTCTAAATACACAACATCGGCCATGCCCAGTTCCCTTCCTTTGATTACCGCCTCCTCCCATACCCAGGGTGTCAGAAGAACACCACCATAGAGTTCGGACAGCAGGTCCAGGCGTTCCACCTTGGACAGAATAACCAGCGGAGCGGCGTCCGGCAAAGACGCCATCGGCTTTTCCATCAATAATCCTCCTTTGTTCCACTGATCCTCCTGACACCTTGTTCCGGGCAACCAGGAGAAAAATGACGTTGTTAATAAATGTTTACAGATGTAAATCACAAAGAACGCTGGTTGTCAATTGTGGAAAAGCTTGAGGAAACCGATCCGGGGACAAAGAAGCAGTAATAGCCCCGGCAATAATGCACAGCAATACAGTCAACCAACACCTGGTAGGTCTTGAGTTGCGAGCAAGTGAAAGTTACTTTCCCGCCGAGTTCCAAACAGAAAGCCTTATAGGGCGCCAAAGCCGAGAATCTTACCGTATTCGATGGCCAGCCTGGAGACTGTTTCGGCCTGTTCCTGCTTCATGATGACCAGCTTTTTCCCCTGGGCAAACTTGTAGGCGGCCGTACCGGGAATGAACGCGGAGGTTTCGCCGGTCTTTCCCCAGATATTTTGCCCCTCCGGGGTGGTCAGGAAGGCAGCAAACAGGTAGGCCGCATGGGGATGTTTCGCGCCCTTGGGTACCCCGGCGATGTTCGCTGGTGCCACCACTGGTGACACCTTATCGGCAAAGGCAATGGGCGCCCCCTTTTCCGCTCCCCGCCTGATGTAGCCGTCGATGTAGGACGCGGCAACCAGCACCTCGCCCAGCAGCATGCGGCTCTGTATCTGTCCTATCTGCCCGAGAATGGGATCCTGTTTGGCGAGGGCCTTCACAAAATTAGCAGCCTTCTCCTCACCCCACGCCCCCACCGCCAGCCGCGCCATATGGTGGGTAGCACTCGTGACACCCAGTTTCCCCTTCCATTTTGGATCCAGTAGATCCTCCCAGTTCCTGGGAACATCCTTGGCGGCCACCAGCTTTGTGTTGTAGGCGGGCAAAACAAATTGGTTGGCGAAGCTCACTGCGCCGCCGTCATATAGGATCGCCTTGGGATCAACGCCCAAGCCATGATAGTCGAAAATCTGGAGTAACTTCCTTTGCCAAAGGGGACCTTGATGAACATCAGTGGTGCACATCAAGTCCCACTCCGGCGGGACGCCGCTCTCGGCATGACCCACTACCTTGGCAATGTCCCCCAACATATTTGTGGCCTGGCTGTAATTCATCTTGATGTTCAGGCCGTATTTCTTGTTCACTCCCGCCGCAATGGCCTGAGCTCCCGACACCGTTAAAGTGGAAGGGGCGTAAAATTCAATGACCCCTTCTTTCTTAGCCGCCGCAACGACCTCATCGATAAGGGCGGCCTGAACGATACCCGGCCAAATACTCAGGACGATCAGTACCATTAACGTGTTCCAACAGCCGCGAAACCCTCTCATCTTTTCCTCCTTGAAAAAAACTTTACCCCGCTGAACGGGATAAGCGCGTTAACGAATTTGTTTATTTGTAAACGAATTCTAACTTGCTAATGCGTTGAACGCGATTGCTTTCTACGGAAAGCAATCGCTGACTTACTAAAGCCCACTCAATGGGGCAATGCTTTATAACTAAGCATTAAAGGCAAGGGGATGCGCAGCCTGATCGCTCCCTCTGCCGGACAGTCCAGGGTGCAGGCGCCACAGTGCCAGCATTCTTCCGGATAGCTGATGACCGGCACCTGATTATTTTCCGAGCCAAAGAAAACATCCTGCGGGCAGATTTCGGCACATTTGCCGCAAACAATACATTTCTCCTCATTTATTACCGGAGGCATCTCTTTTCTCCTTATTTCTTTATTTCTTTCCATTCCGCAACAAACCGATTTTCCACCATCTTACAAGCCAGCTCCTTGTTATTCAGCAGGGGGTTGGTAAAGGGATAATCGGAGCGGCGGAACTCTCCCCGGCTTTCTTGTCTGGCCAGGGCGGCCGTGAACATGATCTCGCCAATATCCATCAAATTCAGCACTTCCAGGCAGTGCGTCAACTCATGTTGATTACGGGAGATCAGGCTCGCGGCAGCTTTCTGTCTCAAGCGCCGGAGATTGGTCAGGCCCGCCTCCAGCATCGGTTGGGCCAGGGTAGCGCCGATATAGTGCTGCATAATTTGGTTCAGGGCAATATTGGCTTCCTGCCAGTTGGCCCCAATTTTGCGGCTTGCGGCGGCCTTCAGCAGTTCAATTCTTTTTTCGGTATCCGCCCTCAGGTTCGCCTGCTCCGCTGCCTCCCGCTCTTTAGCGAAACGGGCGGCGTTCTCTCCGGCGATATAGCCAAAGGTAGCTGCGGTAGCTATGCCGGCAAAATACTCGTCGCCGGCGGCATACAAGCCCGGGAGGGATGTTTCCCCACCTTCCCCATACTTGATGCCGCCCCTGGTGGTCAGTTCATAGGTCATGAATTCCACGGCATCGCGCTGCAGGTCAATGCCTTCCTCCTGCAAATGATTGATGAGGGCGGTGTTCCCTTCGTTACGCAGGCCCCAAAGCATATAATCATAATCTTCCTTGGACATGCCGTGGCAATCCATATAAAGGGGCCCTTGGTTATTTCGCTCGAATTCTCCAAAAAGAGTAGGAAATAGATTGGCCGCCATATCTCCATGGAGCCGGTCCGGCTGGCTGACGAAAGGTCCCACCGGTTTGCCTTCCGGGTTGCGGACCACGCCGATCCAGGTCCCCTTGCCGTTACGGCTGAAGTTTCTGGGGCCGGCCCAGCTCTGGGGCATTTCCATGTTGGTCAGCTCGGCGCCGGCCCGGCAGGCCATCGCCCGGCCGTCACCGGTATTCGCGGGGCATTCAGCTCGATTAAACATCCAGCCGGGTGTGGGGCTGGGGTAGAGCCGGACGCACCTGCCGGTTCCCAGGAAGACTGCCTTCGCCAGGAAGTGGATTATCTTGTCTTCCCGGGTGCTGATACCGACGGCACCATTAATGCCGCCGCCGTCGGTGAGCAAGTCAAAGGCCATGACCCGGTTGACTATTTGGACCCCTCTTTTCAGGGCTTCTCTGGTCAGAATCACCTTTTGATTTTGGCCCGCATATTTTAAGGCAAGTCTTGGCCGGCCCGGCAAAGCCTGCCCCGTGAATTCCCATTTTCCCAGTGGCTTCATCGGGATGCCGTAGCTATCCCAGAGCTTCACGATATCGAAAGATTTGCTGAGGAAAGTTCGATGATAGCCGGCGGACCTGGGATTACCCATATTGGCGTTCATGGACATTTCTACAAAAGGTTGCACATCGTCACCGTGAACTTCGGGGATGTAGCAACGGAAATGATCATTGCCGGTAGCTGCCGCCCCGCTGCGGGAAGTATCCGCTTTCTCCACGACGACAACCTTTGCTCCCATTTCTGCCGCACGGATAGCCGCCATTAAGCCCGCTATCCCGCCTCCTACACATAGGACATCCGCTGAAACGGTCTGTTGCCCCATAATTATATTGACCTCCTTTTGATAGGACATCCCTTTGGACGCGGGGAACTATAGTATGGTCAAGCGGGTGTGTCAATCCAAATCCCGCCTCGGTTTTCTACTGGTGGATTGAGGGAAGCAATGTAAGTGGTGACAAGGGACCATGCGGGAGTTGGTGGGATCAATAACCTCGATCACATTTGATAGTTGTCGACTAATGAAAGAAAGTAACAAAAGCTCACCGGGAGTGGCCCGCAAGGGACACGCTCCGATGCAGCTACGGGTTTGGCGATCATTTGTTTCCAATGGCCTTAAAAAAAGTATAACAGAACACTCCGTCCGGTTCCGCAGTTCGATATAAGTCCCTGATCCCTTGTTCAAAAAGGTGTTCTTCAATTATTCCTGCCTTGATTGCGGATTCACGGATGCCTTCTGTCATAGCGGTGAATGTCTTCTTGGTGAATCCTTCGACGAGTTCAGGTTTGCTGGAATCAACGTATACCATTCGAGGAGATACGCAAACTGAGGTAAATCCTGCACGTCGCAACAGTGGATACAGTTCTCTCCCGATCATGGCGTTACCGCCAGCCCGCCGTTGCAGCTCAACCTGACATAGAATCGCTTTGTGTGCTGCTTCGCTATCGGGATAAAAATAGACCGAGCCATGATCGCCTTCTATGACCGTGATCGTACCGCCTTTTCTCAAGTTCTTTTTCAATACAGACAGCGCCACGAGGGGCTGGGAGAGATGTTCCAAGACGAAGCATACGAAAATATGATCGAAAGTGTCCAGCTCAAAGGGTAGGTTGAAGATATCTGCCTGTTCAAATTGAACATTGGTGAAACCGGCAGCTGCTATTCTTTTCCTGGCTTCAGCAATGGAGACCTCGGATATGTCGACAGAAGTAATCATGGCATTCGGGCTGTTGCTCGCAAGAGTGACAGTCTGCGCACCGACGCCACAGCCGGCTTCTAAAACACGACTTCCTGCCGGATAGAAAGTGCCGGAGTGCAACAACTCGACCAGGGTTGAAGCCTGAGCCTGTAAGCGTATGTTTTCTCGATGATCGTAGCCGTGAACGTATGCTCTGTTCATGTTCCCTCATCTTCGGTGCGAACACCAGGCATGAGAGGCGCGGCTTTTTTGCGCGTCCTTCTCAATGCCGTGGTTGCCTATTTTGCTATTTCATATGGACAAAGAAGTTCAGACTTTAATGCTGCATAACTTATACAATGCTCCAACAACTCCTGAAATGTATACAATCCAAAAATCACATTCGATAAATGCACCCCATCGAGAAGCATAATTTTTATTTCTTTTCCTCGCGGTAAGCCTTCGATTACACCGCCTGTATACCCAGCCATTGATATTATAATGCCACGCTGATCAAGCTTTCCGTCAACCTTATAATAAAAGCTTCCGATATCCTTTGGTCCAACTTTTTCTTCAGTCCACTTAAGTTCAATTAGGTAGTAATGTCCATCATACTTAATGCTGCCATCAATTTGTTCCCCAACGATTTTAAATGATGTTTGGACAGGTATACCGCTAATTGTCATGAGCTTCGGAAATAATTTTTCGAGAGCATAGCCCCGCTCTTGGGGTTTCAATCCAGCATACCGTTGAAATTCATCCCTTAGCGCAAGCAACTGGCTATGGTAGGTTTCTTTTGTTGCTTTTTCGGCTTTACGGCGAATAGTTTCTTTGTATTCTCTTTGTGCCTCTTGTTCTCTAATAATATCTTTAAGTTTTAAGGCAGCATGCTCTGCTTTTTCGATTCGATGTCTTTCATCTTGAGGTGTAAAATTGCGATGTTCCACTAAGAGCCGTACAAGATTCCTGGATACTTCGAGACGCCGATTGAAATCACCTCCGCGTAGTTCAATGTAGAGATGATCCATCTGCTTGCGTTTTGTAAGTTTTTTCCCATCAGGATCGTGAAGATTAGAAATTTTGTCAGCAATTCCCTTCGGAACACCTGAGCGCAACCAAGCTTTATACAGGTCGTCCTTGAACCAATAGAGATTAGCTATGCCGTCTTTTAATAAAACCTCAATTTCCTCAGTGAAGACATCAAACATCTATTCTATCCTTTTCGGAGGCCAACGTTCAAGGTCAGGGGCGCTGCACCGCAGGGTTGGGGGGCAAGCTACGCGGGGACACGAGTTAAGAAGTCTTGGACGGACTGGTGAAGCAGTTCAACCTGCTGCACTGAGTACTCCGAATACTTGCCGTGAGCGCTCTTGTTTCTAAGGTCTAACCATGCGACGACATTCTTTTGATCGAGTTTCGAGATTACGCCCGCAGTCGCCAACTCGGCGTTCATAGAATCCGCCTTCTTCGGTCGCCCGGATACGACAACTGGAACTCCATGCTTTCCACACAATTTCCTGAGATGTTCTTCAAGAACTCCGCCGATGATGACGGCGGCGGGATCCTTGTATCCCTCGGAGAGTAGATACTTGGCCATATCTAGAAAATCTCCGAAGATGTCGGCATGGATCAGTTCTTCGACGGTAACAAGGTAATCAGCCTCGTAGTCCGCCCGTAGCGCCTCAAGAATTCCTGCCAAGAGTGGAATGTTGTAGGAATTGTGCTCACCAAATTTGGCGAGTGCGGCATGGGAATTTTTCTTGTACCGGGAGCCGTCTGGGGCGAGCCGGTCAATAGCCGCAGCAAGCCTCGTAAGGATGACGTTTGTTTCGGCATCCGGTAGGTCGGATAGATCATCGTATTTGGAACGGCCTCTGGCGGTTCGCCAGAGGCCCAGTTGAACATCGATCTGTTTCAGAATTTCACTCTTGCTCACGATGCCTCCTTTGCCCCCCAACGCATTTCTCACCTGACGGTGTGGAGCGGCAGCGTAACACCGGTCAGGTGCAGAAAATGGTTAGGCCCTCTAGTTTACAAATTTAAAATTTTACGATCAGCCGAATATTTGTTCAAATGTGCTACGTATTTTTCGTGAAGTTCGCTACGTAACTGATTTAGTTGTTCGTGAACTTCCCATGTAATTCCGTGCATACCACGGCTTGGACTCAAACCAGCTCGCTCCCGCCAAGCCTTAACTTCATTAAAACCCTTCAATACAGCATCTTCCCCTCCCTTGTAAGAAGGAAATCGTTCATTGCTGCAAATAGTGGCAATGTTAATTAGACGCACCAGTGGCGCAGGGTGAGCTGACTGTCCAAGAGTTGGTTGTTCTGCGTTTAAACCATCCATTACCAGAAAGAGCATCGATAAGGATAACATCCAACTTACATCGCATCCCAAGCTTTCTAAAGCACTAAATGCCCCATCGTTCCACTTTTTATTCCAATACTGCAAAAGATACCCTGCTGCGAAATGGTCTGCGTCCAACTCAAGCAACAGGCGAAGATGAGCTTCTTCGTCTGCCAACGGAACGACTGGGAGCTCTAAATATTCTAAAGAACCATCGGATTCTGCGAGAAGTCTCAAATGCCCCCAAGCTATGTGCCCTAACTCGTGAAAAAACACAAACATAACGGCATTCCAAGCTATGTGCATCGCAGCGTCATGCCTTAATGGATCATGTGGCCCCTTTGGGAGAGGACGTAGCTGATTGTTTCGAAGTCCCTTAAGCACTGTCTCTTCAGGTTTTTCTTGAAAACCTTTGCCTATACTTGGTAATGTTTTTGGATCGCTGAAGAAGCAGTAACAGTGGTTATAGAGAAGGAGTGGAATGCCCACAAAGAGTCCGATCAACTCATGATCATAAGAATGAGTTGCAAGTGCATTGAAATTAGTGTTTGCTACCCAATCGCAACGCACATCTGATGTGCCAAAATGCTTGCTACGAAGGATGTCCCTGAAAAATTCAATGAATTCTTCAAACCCTTCCATAGTGTCGGGATGCACATGTTCAGTTAACAGTCGTCCGCCATATCGGCTAAGGACATGATCGAAAACCTCAGTATTAGAAATGTCTCTCATGGTTTATCGTCCATTGCGCCACAGCTATTCAATGCAAAGAATGAACTGTGAGGCGCGGCTTTTTGCGTCCACTGAAACAGCGAGGTTAGGCCAAAACCTTTTCCACAGAAGTGGGGTTTGAAATAATATCAACATGCCCGCTATTCACTGTCTTTTTATCAATACAACAGTGTTTGAACTTTTTCCCACTCCCACAAAAGCACTTTTGATTCCTCCCCAGTTTCACATAATCGGGATTTTGAATTGTTTTTTCGGAAAATCTGAGCTCACCAAAATCAAATGGCAGAATTTTCTTTTCTTTTAATAAGTTAGAAAGGTATTTTATTAAATTAAACTGCTCACCATCATCGTCATATTGAACAACGCAGCGCTTATCCGCAGGGTGTTTTACCATTGACACATGATCTATTTGTCTAATGTTCTTTGCTATTGCAACTGCCATTACGCCACTATATAGCCCACCTTTGAAATGAGGACATTCATCAGAATCAATATCCAACCCGCATATACTGCATTCATAATAATCAACAACCGCACCCATGCTAAAGAAAACATTATATGGATATAGCTTTTCAAGACTCAGAAGTTGATTCTCAAAAAATGATAAGAATATAGATTCTTCGTTTTCACAAGAAAACTTCTTAACAATACGATATTGGCTTATCGCATCCTGTAGAGAGTGCCACGAATTGCCAAATTTTTGTTCCTCAAGTTTTTCCCAAAAAATTGAATATAATATTAAAAAGTGAATATACGAACGAAGTAAGAATAACTCATTTAGAACTTGTTCAGATGGTGATTCAAGTTCCTCATTGAACGCTTTAATTTCATTATTCAAACCTTCTAAGACATGTTTTCCTTCCGCGCTATCGCCTATATTTATTTTCCTGACTGCATCCACTATTATTGGCTTATATGACCTGTATTTGCCCAAAATTTCTTCGGATGAAAACATATATTATTCCAAAAATTTGTTTACATCAAATTTCTTGATAGCTTTTTGAAGAGCCTCTTCGTTCCCTTCAAAAATGAATTTTTTGTAGTTCCCGTAGTTTTATCTTCGTATACAGCACTGAAATGGACCCTATTTTGCTCGCCTTTTAGTAAACCTTTTGTCTTGTCATACAGATAATTGGCTACCAAGTTTAAATATATTGGTAATGTCACATCGCTAGCGAGAAAGACTATTGGCAACCAAAAGTCGTTTGACCGCAAAGCCAAATGCTTTTGATACTTTTGTGTTTCAACGGCGATTTCGGGGCAATTTTTCTTTATCCACTTTACAAAATCACCTGTATCTGGCTGAGCAACAACGTCTTCAATCTCACGAAAAGGTTCGTGAACGAAAAGCAATCCTTTTGCTGCGCTGTCTAAATATTCCCTAAACTGATGATTGTCTTCCAAATTCTTTTCCTCAGAAATTTCTTTATCGTCGAATATATCCATTTCTGTTCCTTCTCTCGGCTTAATGTTTATCTGTATCCTTTATAATACCCCAAACGCCGACCCGCCGGTCGGTCTAATACACCGGCGAAAAACCAGCCGTTATCGGCGTAACAACCTTAAAAATCAAGATCTATCCGCCTTTATAGTTTCATTTGGCGAGGCGTATTAGACGGATCGGTATAAAACCCCCAGAGACCATCGGCCTGTAATAAAAAACCCCGTTCTCTTTTGCCAGAAAATGGGGTCTTGTCAGCAAATTAATATTCCCTCCACGCATGAATATACGGGATGGTACTTTATAATGATGGCTCTTTTACCACGATTCCCTTATGAAATCTACTACCCCATGGAGATATTTTAACCTGACAACTTCAGGAAGCTTCCTTCCCTCACCCCAAAAAGTCATCCCCACGTCGCACCTTACACCCAGCATTCAATGGTCGCGACTGATCAGCTACATTGAGCAGTAGTATTTGAAGCCCTTTGTAAGGAAAGTGCTGCGGAAGGCTCTGATTATTAATGGATTTTATTTATGTGGGCTAACCGGTACGCTGCTTTACGCCTCCTGTTTCATGCTTTGCTGAACCTGATCTTGGTACGAACTTGCTTTTGATATCACAGCCAACAGCTTGGGCGTATTTTTTGAGGTTCCTCAGGGATGGTGTATGCTTTCCGGCAGATTAAAAACGCGAAACAGTGCTTTTCTTCTATTTCGTCTTCCAATAATGTCTTGTCTCGCGTCCCTTCATATTGTGCGCCTGACCATCGAAAACTATGCACATTGGATAGAATCTTTTCCGGAATTATGCTATGAAGCTGCCAACTCTTGATAGGGGGGTATCATGGCCAAGGCAACTCGCTATACCGAAGAAATGATTGAAGAATATGCTAAGCAAGGCATCTGGGACGGTACCCGGCTTTGCGACGTCTGGGAAAAGAGCGCCCGGGATTTTGCGGACCGGATTGCCCTTGGCGATTCCGCCCGGCGGCTTAGCTACCGGGAGGCCAACCTTTGGATTGACCGCCTGGCTTTGGGATTCCTGGAACAGGGGCTCCGGAAGGATGATCTCCTGGTTGTGCAGCTGCCCAATTCGGTAGAGCTGACGCTCACGCGGGTGGCCTGCGAAAAAGCGGGCCTCCTCTGCCTGCCCATCTTGAGGACCCTGCGCCATGCCGAAGTGGAGTACATCCTCCGGACAACGGACGCCGCGGGCATCGTCACGCCCCGCGAGTTCCACGGCTTCGACCACTGCCAGATGGTCCAGGATTTGCGGCCCGGGCTCCCCCATCTCCGCTACGCCTTTGTGGCCGGCGGAAAGGTGCCGCCCGGCTTCATTTCCCTCGACGACATGATCGCCACTCCCCGGGAGAAGGAATACCCCGCCGACTATCTGGAAACAAGAAAATGTCCCTCCACGGAATTTTCCTTTGTCGCCCACACCACCGGCACTACGGGCTTTCCCAAGTTTGTGGAATATCCCGCCTGTTGCCGGATTTCACAGGCCCGGCGCAATGTCGACCACTTCGGCATCACCGGGGACGACGTCTTTGGCCTCTTGGGGCCCGCCGCCCTGGGGCCGAACAATATGGGATATTTCGGCGCCCCCATGGTGGGAGCGCGGGTCGCCCTCCTGGAAAAATTCGAGCCCGCCGATGCCTTCCGGCTGATCCAGGAGGAAAAGGTGACGATCACCTGCGTGGTGCCCACCATTATGGCCTTGATGATCCGCCATCCCCAGTGGCAGGATTACGACTGCAGTTCCGTCCGTTACTGGTGGTGTACGGGCTCCTCGATGAACTACAAGATCGCCGAGGAGGTAGAGGAAAAATTGGGCGGCACCGTCATCAACGTCCTGGGAGCCGTCGACTTCGGCGGCGAGTGCGTCACGTCGCCTCAGGCGGCGCGGGAAGTCCGGATGACCACGGCCGGCCAACCCCTGGAAGGCGTCACGGAAATCAGGCTCATCGGGGACGACGGCCGGGAGGTGACCGGGGCGGGCGTAGGCGAGATACGGGGGCGGGGACCCAGTTGCGTATCGGGCTATTTCAGGGACCCGGAAACTACCTGGAAGACCTGGACAAAAGATGGCTGGTACAGCCTGGGAGACCTGGGCCGGTGGGATGCCGAGGGCAACCTCGTGGTGGTGGGGCGCAAGAAGGACATGATCATCCGGGGCGGGCAGAATATCTATCCGATTGAAATCGAATCGCTGGTTCTGACCCATCCCCAAGTGCTGGAAGCGGCGATGGTCGGTTATCCGGACGAGATCATGGGCGAGCGGGCCTGTCTCTTCATTGTGCCGCGGCCCGGCGCACCGGTGGATCTGCCGACGATCGTGTCCTTTCTCAAGGTCAAAGGCATCGCTTCCTTCAAGCTGCCAGAACGACTGGAAATCCTGGACAAACTCCCCCTGGCGGCGGAACAGAAGATCGACAAGAAGAAACTGCGGGAGCTGCTATGATTATGGGGTTTCCCGGGGAATCGGGTTATGAAAGGGAAAGTTTGGAACCAGAAGTCGGGGCGTCAGGACTGCATACCCGACTAAAAAACTGATCCGAAGACCAGGTAGAATTCAAAATCCCCGGTTTTAATCCCATAACCGACATCAAAGGCCATCCCCGCCGCGGCAAACTTATTTACATAAAGTCTGACACCGGTGCCAATGCTTGTTGCAAAATCGCCCGGTTTGACGGCAGCGCCGGCAAAGCCCGTATCCATAAATCCTAACAGTGTTGTAACGCCCGAATAGCCAAAGACCTTCGGATACCACAGGGGGGCCCGATATTCAGTCGAAAGACGGGCAACCTTTTCTCCTCTGACGAATCCTGGCGCATAACCCCGGAGCGAACCATTGCCGCCCAGAGAATATGTTTCATGCGCCGGTGCATTATCAGAGGTGCCGATTAACGCCGATAAAACCACTGTACTATTTTTAATATTGAAAGCAGGAACCTTGCTGATAACCCTCCCCGACATAAAGAATTTAGTGAAATCAAAATCACCCCCGAAGGATTTAATACCATTTACTAACCAGACGCTTGCCTGGACCCCTTCATAATGATCCAGGTAAAAATTAACTCGGTCATACCCGGCCCCCAAAGAGATCCTATTGGTTGTTCCATCGGGAAAGAGGAAGGTGCCCTTTATGAGGGTGAATTTATCTTCCAGCCGGGATAACACTACCTGTGCCCAGGAATCATAAGTCAGCCAATATCCTACCCCGGCATTGTAGGAAATGACGTCCCTTTCGTTTTCTGCCACTAAATTCCCGCCGGCATCAAATCCTTGTAAAACACCGTCTGACGTTGTAAAGCCGGCTGAACCAAAGAACCTTGACCAGGCGAGATGTCTATCGAAGTACGACAAGGCTAATGTTCTTGTTCCCTCTCCGGCAGATAAAGTTACGCCGGCGGATTTTCCCCGGCCGAATAAATTAGAGTCGAACAGACCCAGGCCGTAAACATTTCTCTTGGTCTCAAAACTCAATATCGGCGATATTCCCCACGTATATCTTTCCGTTACCTGGAAAGTAATATCGGCTGTCTCACCTTTTCTTTCTATCCCGTAACTTACTGCGGTAAAGTAACCCAAATTCATTATCTGCTGGGCAGCAATCGCAATATCTTCTTCCGCAGCCTCATCTCCTTCAGACAACCATGTTTCTGCGATGATGACCTGGGTCAGGGTTATGGTATTGCCGATTATTTTTATTGATCCTATTTTAAAGGATGTTTTGTCCTGAGCGAATGCCGTCGTAGAAACGATCAGCAATAGGGGAAGTAAATATCGGCCGCTCCTGATTATCAGGCTCATTATGTGCAATATTTTAATCACATCGGTCCATGTCCTCAACATCGGGAGCGGCAGGCACGGGTATGCATCAATTAGTGGGACCACCAGGCATGGGGTGAAATCCGCTGACACCATCCGGGCAAGAAGAAGCTGCGCCAGCGGCTGTCCTGACTATGACAGCGACCCGGTAAACTGGATATTGACCTTGCCGCAATTGATATCGGCCAGTGTCAGTTTATCCTTCATCAGGAAATCGTCGCCCAGCTCGGCGTCGATCGCCTTTTCCTCGACGAGCTTCACCGTGGAGTAAGCACGGAGCAGCCGTTTATCGATCTTGTTCAGGGCCGTCAAAGGCCAACCACAGACCACCTCCAGCCTTTCCGGCCACTGGTATACCGCCACTCCCTGTTCCTGCATCAATTGCTGCACTTCTTCCATGGTGATATTGTTGCCTGCGGCCACCTCGACGAAGGCGCAGAGTTTCTCACCCAGCCTGGTATCCGGGATACCGATCACCGCGGCGTTGACAATCCGGGGGTGCTTCAGAAGTAGATTTTCCACCGGTTCGGGGTAAACGTTTTCCCCGCCCCGGATGATCATATCTTTCTTACGGCCCTCCACTACGAAGCGGCCGTCGGGCCGCAGGGACATCAGGTCGCCGGTGTGGAAAAAGCCTTCCGCATCGAAAACTTTCGCATTTTCTTCGGGATTGCGGAAATATCCCCGGAAACACATTGGTCCCTTGGTAGCCATTTCACCGACTTCCCCCGGCTTGACCTCCCGGTTCGCGGGGTCCACCAGTTTTACGATACTGGAATTGTAGGGGACGATTTTCCGGCCCACGGTGTTGATATGGGCTTCGGCCGGGCTGTTCCAACGCGTAGCGATGTGCGGTCCTTCGGTCATGCCGAAGGTATTCGTGAAGGAGACCCCCAATCCTTCGAGGCACCACTTCACCAGTTCGGGCTTGACCTTCTGGGCGCCCGCCCCGACGACCTTCAGCGAACTAAGATCGTATTTCTTCCTTACATCCACCGCTTCTTTCCAGTAGGTTATCAACACGGGAACCAGCTCCACATTGGTTATTTTATGCTTTTCAATGAGCCGGAAAGAATCTTCGGGGCGTGTCGATTTGGCCAGAACCGTTGTGCCGCCATAGTAGCACATGGGCCCCGCAATGGCGGACATGACCATGTTATGGGCCACAGGGGTCAGGCACAGGAAAACGGTATCATCCGTATTGCCGCCCCGCCGACCCACATATTCCCAGAGGCAGAGATATTCGTTATGCGTGCGGGGGATCCCCTTCGGCAGGCCGGTCGTCCCTCCGGACAGCTGTTCCATGACCAGATCATTGGGATCCGGCTTAAATTGCATGAGATAATCGGCTGGATATTCTTTTTCTATCTCTTGCTCCAGCAACCCCTCAATGGCAATCCAGCCCTCTTCCGGCGGGCCTCCCACGGTCAAAAACAGCTTCAGGGCAGGCGTATCGGCGCGAAACTCCTTTACCATGCCCAGGTAGTCAAACTTTTCACCCGTCGGCACAATAATCGCCTTCGCGTCGTGCAGGGCTACCATATGGGCGATTTCCATCTTCCGGTGCCGGGGCAGGCAAGCCACGGGGATAACGCCGATTCTGGCCATGGCAAACAGAATGTAGAAAAACTCCACAATATTGGGGGTCACAACGACGACGAAATCCCCATATTCCAATCCCAATCTCTGGAAATGGAGGGCCAGGCGATCGGCTCGGCAGCCCAGTTCCCGCCAGGTTACGCTCTTGGTGTCGTCGATGAAGGCTGTCTTATCGGGGATAGAAGCGATATTTCGGTCCAGGATATCGCCGAAAGTGAGGTTGCGCCAGATGCCCTGGTCAACATACTCGTCTATCTCTGCCTGGGGAAAGGGGTACCAACCGGCAATGATGTCCTTGTGCAGCCTTCGTTCCATGATCCACGCTCCTTTATCGGTAGGGAGAACCGGATTAACTGGGGACCTGAACATCCGGCTCGGGGAATTTAAATTCGTTACCTGTTTACGGAGATATTTGATATCAGACCTTGCCTTTTGGCAGGTGGAGTATAGGAATTATGGCATAGCCTGTCAAGCATAAACTGGACAGCATAAACTTGGAATAATAACGGTTTGTCTTGACACACCATTATATTTATCTTAGGTTGCACGAAGAGCTTCCCGGGGGAAAGCGACTCTGATCGGAGATAAGAAAATTTGACTCAATAATCAGGAGATGGAAATGAAAAAATTGACCCTGCTATCAAGCCTTGCACTGATTGGATTGATCATTATCTGTCAGCCATTTTCAGCATCCGAAGCGGCTTCTGGGGCGACTCCGGCCTTAAAAGCAACCTCGGAGAAGGCTAAGAGCACCGGGGAAGCTGAATGGAATAAAGTGGTAGAGGCGGCTAAAAAAGAGGGGAAAGTAATGATATTCTCTACCCCAAGCGGCGATGTGATGCGCGTTTTAGCGAGTGCCTTTGAAAGAAAATATGGAATCAAAGTCGAATGGATAAACGGGCGTGGCGAAGAATTGGCGCAGCGGATGGGGACGGAGAAGAGTGCCGGCATAAAGACTGCTGACGTCGTAATGTCAGGTGACGCCACAATACTCATAGTAATGAAACCACGGGGCCTTTTGGGCAAGATTGGTACGCAGCTCATACTGCCCGAGGTCTCAGATCCGCAGGCCTGGGTTGTCAAACATGTGCCCTACTTCGATAGAGATCAGACAGGCATAGCAATACTGGCTACCCCTCAGCGTTATGTTCTGCGAAACACAGATATGGTCAAGGAGCACGATATAACTTCTTATAAGGATTTGCTGAACCCCAGATGGAAAGGAAAGATCACGATGAACGACCCTACGATAACGGGTACAGCCAGTGGCTTCATGACCATGTTATCGGTTAACTTCTTGGGTGTTGAGGGGACCAAAGAATATATGCGACAGCTTGTCAAACAGGAGCCGGCGATCACCAGAGATAGAAGACTCCAGGCTGAATCGGTGGCCAGGGGTAAATACGCCATAAGCATAGCCACAAATTTTGAAAACGCCATAGAATTTATCAATCTTGGGTCTCCTCTTGCGTTTGTTAAAATAAAGGAGGGCGGAAAGTTAGGTTCTGGGGCGGGTGGTTTGGCCGTTGTGGAAACGCCGGCCCATCCGAACGCGGCAAAGGTATTCATCAATTGGATTTTAAGCAAAGAGGGGCACGCTGTTTTTGTGAAATCGTACGGCAGTCCCGGAAGTAGAACTGATGCTCCCCGGGAAGGTATACCACCGCAAATGTTTGCCGAGCCTGACGAGAAATTCTATGAAGAAACTGAAGAAGGTATACTAGCCCGCACCGAGATTATGAAAATAGCGAAAGAGATGTTTGCCCCTTTGCTTAAATGATCTAAATGTACCTGGGAAAAGACATGGATTTACGTAATTTTATTGAAGCGGTCAAAAGCGATGGCCAACTGAGAGACGTGGAAGGCGCCGACTGGAATTTGGAAATCGGGGCCATTACCGAAATGCTTGCGGATCAGGATGGGCCGGCGCTCCTGTTTGATAATATTAAAGGCTATCCCCGGGGCTATCGCGTCCTAAGCAATTTTCTTAATAATTCACGGCATATAAACAGAGCCTTTGGATTCCCCGCCGATCAGCCCACCCTGGAGCTGCTGCGGGCCGTGAAGCAGAAATTTAGCCAGATGGAGCCGCTCCCCACCCAGGAGGTGGAGAGCGGGCCAGTATTGGAGAATGTCCAGGAGGGCGAGGATGTGGACTTGCTCAAATTTCCCTCGCCTTGGTGGCATGAGGCCGACGGCGGTCGCTACATGGGCACCGGTTGCATGCTGATCATGCGCGATCCCCTGGACAACTGGATAAATGCTGGGGCCTACCGGCTCCAGCTGCATGACCGGGATACCCTGGGGAGTCATATTTCACCGGGGCATCACGGCCGCTTGATCAGAGAGAACTATTGGGCGCAAGGAAAGAGTTGCCCTGTTGTGGTGGTATTCGGCGTTCATCCTTTGATATGGATAACTTCCATCCTGTCCTATGCTTGGGGGGTGCCGGAGCTGGAGGTTGCCGGTGGCCTCGCCGGGGAGGCAGTCAAGGTAATAAAAGGAAAGTATACCGGCCTGCCCATTCCCTATGATGCCGAGATAGCAATCGAAGGAGAATGCCCGCCCCCGGAGGTAGAGGCCAGGACGGAGGGGCCATTTGGTGAATGGCCCGGCTATTACGCCTCGGGAGAGATAATGAACCCGGTCATCAAGGTAAAGCGGGTGATGTACCGGAACAATCCCATAATCCTTGGCGCGCCACCTCTGAAACCCCCGGCCTCGGGGGTCAGCAGCTATTTCTTCCGATCTATAAGCGTCTGGCAGGATTTGGACGATATGGGTATACCCGGCGTCAAGGGCGTCTGGCATTTAAGAAGCGGGGGCTCTAGATTCTTCACTGTAATCTCCCTTGAACAGAGATACGCGGGCCACGCCAAACAGGTGGCTACGGCATCAATGTCTTCGCCGGAAGGAGCCTACAATGGCCGATTTACCATTGTCGTTGATGATGATATCGATCCCACCAATGAGGGGGACGTCCTCTGGGCGGTGGCGACACGCTGCGACCCCGCAACGGATATCGACATCATCAGGGATTGCTGGAGCACCCCCCTCGATCCGACCCTAACACCCGAGATGAGGAAGGCCCGTAATTACACGAGCTCACGGGCGATCATAAACGCTTGCCGGCCCTACCACTGGCAGGATCAATTTCCCAAGGTAAACAGGGTAAGTCCGGAGCTGAGAAAGAAGACCCTGGAAAAGTGGCATGAGCTATTTAAGACCCTCTAAAAAGTTTTATTTTTGCCCTGCCCAGGGAGGGAGTTCACCCTTAACGGGATAAACCTTACAGAGAGCAGTCCTCAAGGGAAATGCCCCGGTCAGCTGGTTGCAAACATCAGGTTCGTCATCGAGAACCGCGTTTATGTTTACGTCCCACACGCCATGGAGAGAGGGTTCCGCTCCGGGAAGCTCCGGAAGCCACCAACCGTGTTCGGTATGTATGATATCCGGCTGCATGCCGTCGAATAATGTGGCCTTTTGCATTACCTTGCCCCTGAGCGTTTCCACCCAGACCCAGTCACCCTCGTTGACCCCTAGCTTCTTCGCGGTATCGGGGTGTATCTGTGCCAGGGGATAGGGGTGTCGCTTGCGCACCGATTCAATCTGCCGGAAGTCGGAATGGAAATACTCCCGCACCCTCCCACCGGTCAACAGGGTGAGGGGATACTCCTTGGCTAATTCGGGCTTGCTGATCCTTGTCTCCGCCGACTCGCGGAATTGGGGAAGCGGGTCATACCCCAGCTTCTCAAACACGGTGGAATAGAACTCCACCTTCCCCGTGGTGGTAGCAAATCCCACCTCTTCATACTTCTTAAATTTTTGTTCTTTAACCTCACATCTCACCTGATGCACATACTCCTTGTGCGTGTACCCCGTGGGCTTGAGACGCGCGTCGTAATACTCTTCCAGCGATTTCCAGGGCCAGTATGCCCCATCGCCCATTCTGATGGCTATTTCGCGCCAGAAATCATAATCGCCTTTATGGTCGTATTCTCCGGGAATGGAAGCAGGCAATGCTTGTTCCGAAGCTTTCATATACCTGTCATAGCCGCTGAAATCCCAAAGGAGCGGCCGTTCCAGCCAACTGGCACAGGGCAGGACATAGTCAGCCAGCTCAGCGCTGGGAGTCATCCACATATCCACAACCACATAAAGGTCCAGACTCTTAAGTGCCTTGTAAATCATTTTGATGTTAGGGTTAGTCACTATGGGATTGCTGCCGTTGCTTATAACTGCCTTGATGGGGTAAGGTTCGCCGCTGAGGATGGTTCGTGCCAAAGCCGGCCCATGACTGATAAGGAACTGCAGGGGAGGTCTCTTCCAGACGCGTCTCAGGTTCTCACCGATGAGCGTTTGTCCCTGCGCACTCAGCAGTTTGAACCTGTCACCCCCCAACTGCTTCTTTTTCTGTTCAGCCGAGGGGCGCACAAAGGGTTCAACTTCCGGATAACTGAGAATCTTGGCATGCTGCCCGGTCAGCTCTTCTCCGCCCTCAATATCGATATTGCCGGTCAAGCCCGCCAAAATCCACCGGGCATGGAACGTCTCGGCGTTGCTCGTCAGCTCCTCAACACCCATACCCTCAACCCAGCAACCGGGGCGATTCGTGGCATATACCCTGGCCGCTGCCCTGATTTTTTCGGCCGGCACGTCCGTGATGCTTTCCACTTTTTCCGGTGAGTATTCCTCTGCCCTCGCTTTTAGTTCTTCGAAGCCATGGCACCACTTTTCCACAAACCCCTTGTCATAGAGATCCTCTTTTATGATGACGTTTATCATCCCCATGAGCAAGGCGCAGTCGGTGCTTGGCCTCAGTTGCAACCATACGTCGGCTTTGGAGGCAGAGTTTGTCTTCCGTGGGTCGATGACGATGAGTTTGGCCCCGTTGCGCAGGGCCTCGAGCATTTTTGGCGCTGTTGCCGGACGGCTGACCAGAGGCTCTGCACCCAGCAGCACGATGCACTTCGTTACCGGTTTGATCGAAAAATGGGGGAACATCCCTACAACTGCATTTGCCACAGTGGTTCGTGGGAAGAAGCACACATTGGCCGCCCCGCTCTGATTCATGGGACACCCCATTCCAGTGAAAAACCGAGCCCTCAGTTCCATTTCGCTCTTATAGGTTGTACCTTGGGTGCCGGCTATGGCCTCGGGACCATAGGCCGCCTTTATTTTCTTCAGCTTATCCGCTATCTCATCCAGTGCCTGCTCCCAGGATATCCTTTGCCACTTGCTTTCACCCTTCTCCCCGGACCTTTTCAGGGGGAAATTAACCCTTTCCGGGTGGTAAAACCACTCCCTGGCGGCCCGCAGCCTGGAACATCCCCGAGTTGCCGGCCACGCCTTGGCCAGCCAATCGGGATCTTCCTCGACTTTCACGAGATGATCGTCCTTCACATGCACCAATACTCCGCACTCCGCCTTGCACCAGACACATACAGATTTCTTTATCTCTTCAGTCATTTCTAACACCTCCTGAGGCTTTTTTCCTCTGACATTTGAGATGCCAACTATATAACTGCTAAGCTTAGATAAATTTGTCTTTGCACCTGATCACATTACTTTGAACGATAAGAGACAAAACATACGGCTATTCAAGCCTATAGAGAATGAGATAGTGTGTCAAGATAAATCTATTAAAGGCCTTAGGGGAAAGCAGCCATCGAACAGCAGTTCTCTTTTCAGGGGAATAGCGGCAGCCAGAGCAATCACCAGGCGAGCGGAGAGTGACTTACCCTGAGGAAGCCGGAAAGTTCCCGGGACTGGAACTGACGCCAACGTTTTGATAGTTGCCGCTCAATTACTAAGTTTTAGCCCGCTTCCCGAGGGGCTCCCGGCGTAATGCGTCCAGGGCACTGTTTTTATGCGTTAAATCTGATATTTTTTCTTGACACCTTGGGCGCATTAGCTTATAGGTGCCGGGCAGGAGGAGGATATTATTTTTGCCACACTGACCGGTAAACTAATCAAAGAGCATTAAACAGACAACACACCGGCAACGCTCTCGGTAAGCAGCGCAGGGTGGAATAATGCATAGGAGGTACAAAGCCTTGAAACGAACAGCTAATTTCACGATCTTCTTGAGTTTTGGTATCCTGGTAGCAGTTTTGATGATTTGCCGGCCCGCCGCCGCCGCCCCGAAAACTTCCGGGAAGCCAATAAAAATCGGCGCCCTCTTGCCCTTGACCGGTGCCTTACTGCATGAAGGCCCCCAAGTCCGAAAAGGGATAGAACTGGCCTTGGAGCATAACGGCAACTCCGTATTGGGGAGAAATATCGAACTGTTTGTGGAAGACAGCGGCACCGATCCGACGACGGCCCTGGACAAAGCCAGAAAACTGGTAGAGCGGGACGGGGTCTCCATCATCATCGGTCCCCAGGCCTCCAATGTCGCGGCGGCTGTCCAGCCCTATCTGATGGAAAAGAAAATCATCAGCCTGAAGGCACGGCAGTTCCCCATCGCCCTCACCAAAAAATTTCCCTATCTCTTCGTAGCCGATGGGACGCAGCGGCAGGAAACCTCTCCCATGGGTGATTACGCTTACAACGTTCTGAAATATAAAACCGCCTCCACGATGACGGCCGATTACATTGCGGGCCGCGAATTCATGGGTGGTTTTACGGATCGCTTCAAGGAACTGGGCGGCACCATCGTTCAGGAGCAGTTCTTTCCCGTCACGGCCATGGATTTCGCCTCCTACCTGACCAATGTCAAGCAGGCTGATGTCCTGTCGGCCTGGACCGGCGGACCAGGCGGGGCCAGCCTTGCCAAACAGTATGTCGAATTCGGCATCAACAAGAAGATGCCGCTCATCGCACCTTTCATCTCCGGCATCCTGAACGAGGACGTCCTCCCCTCTATCGGCGATATAGTCCTCGGGGTTTCTGGTCCCAGCGCCTATGCCTCCACCCTGGACAATCCTCTGAATAAAAGAGTGGTCGCCGACTACAAGAAGAAATACAATCAAAGGCCGGCCGACAGCGGCGTTCTCGGCGGTTATGTAAACGCCCAGGTGGCAATTGAAGCCCTGAAGGCGACCAAGGGCGATACCGACCCCGACAAGCTGAAAGCCGCCATTCTCAAGCTGAATCTCCAGACCCCCGCCG